>SMTZ1_10002342_pt1 | contig 35191 bp, 26 predicted proteins | sample DeeMarSWOR136_30_FD_25667 | JGI IMG/M metagenome (IMG submission 25667)
TGGGATTGAGAGAATTAAACAAGGGAGCAAATTTCATACAAATTGCTAATGATCCTATGGAAGCGTGAGTTGCTCTCGCATGAACTTTCTTTGCGTTATTTTCACCGTTTAATACCGAACCAAATTTCTTAATAAAGGTGGATTCGGGTATTCTAGCTATTTTATAGGCAGAATTTAATCCTTCACCTGCCAAAGCGTCTACCTCTTCATACTTCTTGGTGAGTCGAAATAACCTTTGGAAACTCTTTAGCTGTCTTTTTACTTGTTCTTGCCTTTTTTCATCCGGTATCTCTGCGAAAACAATTTCCTTTTTCTCTTTCAAAAAGCGGTCTATGTTTGTCTTCTGAAACGAGAATTCGGGTGCATTAGAGAGGAATTTCGAAACATCTTCACGTACTCGATTTTTAAATTTATTATCATTTCTTTCTAACAATGATTTATAGTCAAATTCCGGATATTCTTTTATTTCTTTTCCTAATATCTTGATATATTTTTTTATAGCATTCTGTTTTTCGGAGGATCTTCCCTTCCAATCTACCTTATCATATTTAGGGCTTACTGGGTCAACTTTTGGATTATTTTTTAGAAAGTCTTTCAATTCCTCCCATTCAACCTTTTCTTGGATGTTATCTCTTGTAAATTTTGCTTTAAAGGTTTGATTTGGATAAACTCGCTCGATTAAATCTACCATCGATTTGAAATACCTTTCTTTTTTCTCATCCTCGTCTTTACCTTCGATCCCTTCGGGAACTCCCTTGGCGTCGATGAGAGCTCTTAAATTATTGAAATCCATCGATGCAAAATCTTTGAATGATTTAAGTTGACCATTCTTGTGCATTTTAGTGAATTCTTCTAGTAACGGAGTATGGTTTTTAGTCAATTTCTCTAATTGAAAATTGAACTTTAAATCTTTAACATCTCTCTCTTTCTTAGGCTCTCTTGGCTTAATGGTTTTTTTCAAATCTTCATGAAATAGTTCGGCGGTTTTGGCTATAATCTCTTCTGTGGGCAATTTTTCCTCTTCTTTTTTTTCTAGCTTGTTAGATTCTTCAAGAGATCCAGTTTTAATTTCCTCTAGAATCTCCGTTTCTTTAGTAATTTCCTTAATAATCTCGGGAAATTGTTCTTCTTCTTCTGATTTTTCTAATTTGCTAGGTTCTTCGGGACGTTTACTTTCTTTCCCGTTTTTTTCAAGATTGCCTTTTATAATTTCTTCAATTTGTTCTTTTTTCTCTACTTTTTCGTCTTTTTTCGATGAGTCCTTCTTCTTTTTTTTTTCTTTACTTTCAGTTTTGTATTTAGATAAAACATCTTTAAACGTTGATTTCACCTAATATTTGATAGTTGACAAAATTTATCATTAAATTTCGCCAGTAATGTAAAAATTATATGATTGTATTTAAACATTTAGCTACTTTATAAGCAATTTTCATATCTGATTACAAAATTGCATGGGTGCTGACTTAATTAATCAGAGATCCTAGCATACTTATTCTCACTCTATTAGCAAATAACTTTTAAATTTAAAGAGTTTATATTTAAAAAGAGAGAAAAAATTAAATAAAGAATGAGCTTAGTTTAGCTAAACAAGTTTCACAATAAGTATGTGGTTTCTTATCCAATTCGCGAAGTTGATTTGAAAATTGCATAGCACATAATTTAGAACAATGATCTAAACCAAAAGTATGACCAAGTTCATGAATTGCTACTTTTAGAATTCTTAATTCATATAACGCGTGATTTTCTTCTGTATTATAAAATTTTTCCTTTAAGCGTGTAAGTGAAATTAAAGCGAATAAAGTAATTTTCTTCCCACACTGTATATCCGCTAAACCAAATACAAAGTTGTAAGCATTGCAGAAGATATCTTTATCGATAATTCCTAAAATACGGTAATAATTTTGTTCCATTAGATGTTCTTTAAGTCTACTTTTTACTTTTTCGGCATCATATTGATTTCTTTCTGCATTATATTCAGATTTCACTAAAGGTAATTGGTTAGGAAGAATTTCAACTGCTATACTGAATCTTTTAAAAGATATTTCTAAATTTTTTCTCAATTTTTCTAATACAATTTCATCTATAAGCCCGATTTTTTGCAAAAGGATATTTCTTTTCATTAAAAAAGTTAATTCAGCAAGGTATATAATATTTCAATTTTATGAGATCAAATAAATTGAAGTATTGACAAATCCATACTTATTTCAAAAAAAAACTAGAGAAAGAAAAAATGAGTATATTTGAATAAATTTCTCAAGACTAAGTATATCAAGTTTTATCAACAATAAAACCTAATAAAGAGCCCATGAAATCCCTGAGGAAGAGTTTGTTGAACTCATTCTTTATGTGCTTCAACGAATAAGAAAAAAATTAATGTTTTACTATCCGTGTGTCCATATTACGAATATAGCGAACGTTCATTTTTTGCTTTCTTTATACAAAAAGTGCAATTTATAAAACATATAAGCACCAGAAATAATAATAATATTGTGAATTACCAACAAGATCCAATTCTCATACGAATCATTGATGATTTAATAGGTCGTTATTCAGAGAACATTATAGCGCTCTATGGAATAGGTACTTATTTTGATGACAACCTTCCGTCAAACTGGGTAAAAAATGATATTGATATTATTGTTATTGTAAAATCATTAGAAAAAATACCTAAACCAGAGTGGACTGATATAGCCTTTAAAAAAAAGGAAATAAATGGATATCAAGTATGGATTGGCTTTAATACTATAAATGGATATCAAGATAGATATAGTTTTAGTAAAGAGTCATATTCAAATTATGAATGGAGCTTAATTGAACTGAAACATCCCGAAAACTCAAACTTGTTGTATAAAACTGATGTTCGAGACCAACTTCCTAGAACAGATTATCTTAATTTTGATTATGATGATATATTAGCACGAGGATTGTATCATATTGATAAATCCATGAAAGAACAAGACTTATTTATAGCAAAAAAAGAACTTTCGAAGGGAATTTTTAAGACTGCTTTCTATTTTTGTGTTTATTTAACTCCACAGTTTCGCAAGACATCTATTATAGAAATTGGAAAAAAATTAAAAAAATTTGAAGAAAGGAATAAAGAGTTAGAAAGATTAAGCAGCTTTTTTGAAGAAGCATTCATCTTTCGAATAACAGGACAGTATAAATCTGAATTCATGAAACTACGCGAAGATTTAATCTTATTTATTTTTACACTGTTAGAGAATGGAACTCTGCATAAAGAGATGGACTATCTGGATTTGGTGAAATATCTTTCTACTACATATAGCGGATTTTCCGAGTTGCTTCAATATATCCAGAATTCTGATTTATATAAAATTAAGAAAATCAGAATAGAAAATATCACATTAGGTATGCGAAATATAACTATTTCAGGATGGATAAAAGAGATATTTGGAACATATAAATTTGAGAAGGAAGAGGGAGTAAAAGGCAAAGTCGGTTCATTCTTACTTTCTGATCCTACAGGAGAAATTCGAGTGGTTTTATGGGATGATCATGTGAAATCTATTAGAAAAAATGAGTTTAATGTGGGGCGATCTCTTTACATTATAAATGGATATGCTAAGGAAGGAAGGGAGGGTGGAGTAGAGATTCATGTGAGCTCATATGGGAGTATTTACCTATTACCTGAAGATAAAAAGCTGAAAAAAGCAAGACAAATTACTAAGGGTGAGATTGCGAAAAGGTTAGAATTTATAGATGATAAAAAGTCTATCAAAATTCCGTGCCCATTCTGTGGTTTTTTGTGTCCTCCAGATATTAAAAAGTGTAGAAAATGTGGTGAGCCCTTACCAAAATAATATAAATCTGTTAAAATTGAAAAAAATATATAATGAATATGATGTGAAATATTCATTAAAATAATTCTGGTAAAGAAGTTAAAACAATAAAAAAAATTTAATAAAAATTTATTAAGGAAAGCTATTTTTTTATTTTTTACTATAATGTATATATTTAGGAATTTCTTATTTTTTATACAATCCAAATTTTGTTAAAAAATTTACATCCCATATTCTTATAGCAAATAAAATATCTGATACTCAAAAAGAAGAGTTAAAAGAATAAGGATAACTTCCCTATTTCGACTATAAACGTGTAATTTAATATAAATTTATACAAAAAAGTGATAGAAAAATGGTAAAAATGAAGCCTGAACAAAGTAAAGTTCTGAAAGAAATTTTTGGGAAAAATTGGAAAAAAGTTCCTCAAGTGGGTGAATTTAAACATGACATACTCGGAGTTAAAATTAAGAAGGGTAACATTATTGGTTTAGGAGTATATCAAACTCAAATATCTACTCTCCCTGAATCAATAGGAGACCTTATAGCACTCCAAGAATTAGAATTAGGGAAAAATCAGTTAACGGTTCTCCCAGAGTCAATAGGAAACCTCTCCTCTCTAGAAGGATTAAATTTATGGTGCAATCAATTAACGACACTTCCAGAGTCAATAGGAAATCTATCCTCTCTCAAACAACTAATTTTAATCAATAATAATTTATCGACTCTCCCAGAGTCAATAGGAAACCTTTCCTCTCTCAAAGAACTACTTTTGGATTTAAATAAGTTAACGACTCTCCCACAGTCAATCGGCAACTTAAGATCGCTCCAAACACTAAGTTTAGGAGATATGGGAGGTAATAAGTTAACGACTCTCCCAGAGTCAATCGGCAACCTAAAATCACTCAAAAACCTCCGTTTAGGCATGAATGAGTTAACGACTCTCCCAGAGTCAATTGGAAACCTTTCCTCACTAGAAAATTTAAATTTATGGTGTAATCGATTAACAACTCTCCCAGAGTCCATAGGTAACCTATCCTCTCTCAAACAACTAATTTTAATCGACAATAATTTATCAACTCTCCCAGAGTCAATATGGAACTTAACTTCACTTCAAGAACTAGAATCTGGTAGTAATTGGTTAACAACTCTCCCAGAATCTATATCAAACTTAAAATCACTTGAAATATTATGGTTAGAAAATAATCAAGTATCGACTCTCCCAGAGTCGATTGGAAACCTTTCCTCTCTCAAAGAACTACGTTTGGATTCAAATAAGTTAACAACTCTCCCAGCGTCAATAGGCAATCTTAAATCGCTCCAAACACTAAATTTGGATGAAAATGAGATTACAACTCTCCCAGAGTCGATAGAAAACCTTTCCTCCCTCAAAGAACTACGGTTGGATGATAATAAGTTAACAACTCTCCCAGAGGCTATAAAAATTCTAGAGCAAAGAGGCGTAACAATATATAAATGATTGGGATATTAATAGTGAAAATTTTTTTTTTAAATTGATATTTTTAGATCAATAACTTGCAACATTGGGAATATAATTTAATAGCTCAGTATTTTCTGAAAATTCCATATTTATAAATAATCTTTCGCAATGAGATAATGGATAGCTTATCATAAAAAAAAAGGAAAACATGTTGTAAATCCTAATAAAATTCCCGCTGTCACTCCTCCAATGAGAAGAGAGAACGCCATTTTAGGGTTAAATGGTACTTGGTTTACTAAATACCATATGGCTACTATTATATCTATCATTGCCATAAATGAGCCGATAGCGACACAATAATATATTGTTTGCTCATGTGGATAAATTGAAGCACTTATATCCATGATTCTATTCATCGTAAAAGGATCGATGATCCCACTAAAATTTATAAAATTGAAGATTAACCTATCAGGTAAAGGATCTAAAATCCACATTATAACATATGTAGCATAATTAAATAAGATTCCAAATGCTAATACAATATAGACTGTTCCTATCACTAAACGAGGTTTTTTAAAACGATTAATATCATCAATGTTCACATTTGTATTTCTCATCCTCTCTTGGATATAATTCCCTCGTAGTTTTAGCAGTGTTGAGATGCCGATAGCTAATAAGATAAAAAAAATAATATATTTCATATACCCAAAAAAGATCTCGGCAAATTCGTTAAAAGCTATACAAAATTTCTCTAATCCAATAATGAGTTCTTCAAAAGGATTACTAATAATTTTATATGAAAATATTAACGACATCTATAATTAGTCCTATTTCAATTATTTAAAGTCTACAAAGATATTTTTTTACGTTTTTCTTGTTTCTCATATAATTCATCCACATATTTCCTAAGTCTCTCAAAGGACGCTTTAGATCCTTGGTTAAAATCTTGATTATTTTCTTGTTCAAAATCATCTATATCAAATTCATCATCCCAAATATCTGGTAATTTCGATTCTTCCTTTTTCTTTTGATACTTTTTCATATTAACACCACTTTGATTATCAGTTTTTCTTAAAAAAACAGCACCTTTTTTTCGAAAATTTCTAAAATTATTCATTTTCTTTTCTTTAAGATTATATAACAGTCCTTCCTCTAATTTCTCAGATTTTTCTAAGACTAATGCATTATTCTTATTGATCTCTGAAATTGTAAGCCACTCTCGTGGTATGTGTGGTACTTTAAGTAGAAAAGGTCTTTCAATAGAATTTACTCGAACAATACATTGACCTTTCTTTAAAATAGATAAATAATATTCATGCTTAATATCTAAATTTAGTAATTTACAGAGATATTCTTTTTCCATATGAGTTTTAAAGCATATTAGAACTCCACAATTCGCTAAAATCTCTTCACTTATGTCTGGATGAGTAGCTAATGAAATTAAACATTCCCCCGTTCCTCTCTGAAGTAAAGCAATATCTTCCAAATATGTTGTTAATTTATTTTTTCGAATTAGATCCTTTGGAGCAAAATACTGAGTATCCTCTACAATTGTAATATGTTTTATCCCTTGGAAATTAAACGCCCCTCGTGTAAGATTCTTATCCCAAAGATATTTCAAAATCATATTAAGAAAAAAAAGAGCATCTTCCTTTTCCCCTCCTAAACGGATAATGGAACTTAAATCTATCAAAATATTTCTTTCGAACAATCCCTCTGTCTTAATTTTATGTTCAGTGTCAAATAACGCTTTTAATGAACCTAATGAAAATCTTCTAATTCTATTGGTAATGCTGATAAGTGTTTGGCTTAACATAGGAATCTTATCTTTCTTATTCTTCGCATACCCTTTACAATACTCATAAAATCCCTGCCAACTCTGAAATTTTTTGTTCTGGCAAACCTTCGTTAGAATTTCAACAAGTACTTTCTCCATCTGAGGAGAAAACTCAGCATTGTCATCTAAAAATTTCCCACTCTTTAATATGTCAAATATCCGCTCAGCATGGACTTCTGGAAGAGAACCTCCCGGATTAAATATGTTTATTGAAAAATTCTCTCCAGGTCTAATTATGAGTAAATCATCAATTTTACTCTGTAAGAAATGATATTCCCCCTTGAATTCAACCAAAAGGAAAGGGATTTTATACCGTTGACTGAAGTTTATAAGAAACTGCTGTAAAAAATTACTCTTCCCTGTACCAGTAGCACCGCATACAAACATATGTTTTTCAAGATCTTCAAGCGATAGTGAGAAGTTATGCTTAACTCGCCCTTTTTCTACGATTCTACCAATATTTATTTTCCCCTTCTTAGATTTGAAAAAGAAGGGCTTTTTTAAGTCTACTCTATCATTATCAGCATGATATATTGAATAAAAAAATAATCCAGTAGAAGTACATAATAGACAAAGAGAAGTATAACTAAATATCACTTTTTCAGCAGAAAATGATGAATCTAGAGTGATTTTTAGATAAGGAAGCGCAGTTATTGTAAAAATTGAAATCGCTATACATATTAAAATGATGATTACCAACTTTAAATTATTGGCTGAATTGTCGCGCTTCCTAGAGATAAAGAATACTATATTTAGAATTATTAGAACCAGACATAAGCTTGAGAAAAGCAAGAAAAATTCAATTGAATCTAAGAAACCTGACATTTAATACTATATTCCATAAGAATTTTAAAAACCACACTTAATCAAATTGTTTTACTATATTTCTAAAAGGAGGATTAAGAGATTTTCCTATATTCTCTTAAGCTTTTTTGATCGTTTTTTTTTATATAAAATTGTATGATTATACTCGCTAAATAAAAATTATATGAAAAAATTAAATGCATTCTCTTTTACATTGCTTCTTTAAAACAAAAAAGAAAAAAAGAGCAATTAATTTGCTCTATTTTAGAATTTATATATCCTTGATCTTTTTAAACCTAAATTAGAATATTTCTTCATTTATAGTAGTTCAGCACTACTGATTAATACTATGGCCTCTTGTGCCAGAGCAATAAGCTCCTGTCCTTGTTCCGCTGATAATTCCCTTGATTGAATTAATGCTTCAACTTGATCAATGAAGTCGTTCAGTTTCTGGGATGCTCCATGGAGATTCCTCTTATAAATTAGATCAATGACATTTTCTAGCTTATTGGTTAAGGCTCTCCCTACACCATGTTTCAAAACCCCACTATCTACAAGAGCTTCAACATATGTAATAAGCTTATATACCAAAAAGGTCGAGAGGGTAATTTTATTGCCATCGCCTAAAATCCAAATCTGATCATAGGCAGTTGTACCTTTAGGGAATAGTTGCTCGTTTACAATATTTTGGCTTGTATATACATCAAGAAAAATACAACCTGGTCCACCAGTAGTCCAACCAGGTAGGCCGCTTTGGGTATAATCATTATAAGCAAAATCTGTTCTTAGAATCTTTCCTATAGAGTTCCTACTACTGTCCAGGCATAATGCTACTGCTCCCCAAAAACCATCCACATTTTTAAATACATTTCCTGAGACGATACAATCATTGCTCCCCTGTATGGTCACAGCACCAAAATTAGAATAGATATTTTCGAATTTGTTATCTGTTATAACCCATCTGTTTGCATGAAACCAAGGATTGATGCCATATACGTATTGACCTGTAATGTAGTTGTTTCTGATAAGTACATCATCTATTGTTCCTTCAATGGGAGAAATGGCTTCCAAACCTTGAACAACATTATTAATGACATCGTAGGTTCCTCCTTGACCGAGGAAAACCATACCATTTCTTGAAGTAGAGATATAATTGTCTTTAATGCTAACTGAGGATAAAATATTATACCCTGATCGTATACCAGAACCTGAAATATCATTAAATTGATTTTGTGTTATCTCAATTGTGGACTCATGCCAGAAGGAGGCAAAAATTCCATTAAGATTAGTCTGAAAGGTATTATCGGAAACAATGAAGGATCCAGAAAAATATTCATTCACCGAATTGGAAATTGCGAAAATCGCACTATAAACATTACACCCCGTTAATAAGGGATCAATATATTCAAGTGATCTATCACCTCTAATTGCTAGAATAAACCACTGTTTTACCCTCAATACTAATACTCAAATCTGAGAATCCTAGTGTAATAGGTTTCCCATAAGGCCAAGTCTCATCTAGATAAAAGACAAACAAACGTGGCAAACCATCTGGATGAGATTCAGTTCCCGGTGGGGTCAAGGGAAATAGGTAATCATCCCGAGTCTTTAAGGTTGTGATTTCCTTACCAGCTCCCTTGAAATAGCCATCAAAATTAGCCACAACGATTCCTTTGCTAAGATAAAAATCTCCATCCGTCAACTGGACAGTACTTCCTGATCCGGTAATCACAGCCTGATCAAACGCATACTGTATATTATTAGTATCATCCTCCCCAGTAGGAGAAACAATCCAGGTGTTTGTTTCAGGATCATATATGACATTATCATTACTTGCAGTAGCAGTTCCCACAACAAAAACAAAAAATCCCATAATAGATGCTAATGTTAAACTAGCAATTAAGGCACTCGATTTTGTATTTATTTTCATTTTTCTTAATCACATTTTTATAGTTCAATTTTATTATCAAATAATTATTTTTGGAAACTTTTTTATAATTGATTTTGGTTGATAAAAAACAACTTATTATTTCATTTTTAGATTTGGCTTCGAAATATTACCCGAAGCTCGAAGTTATAGATTTCAAATTTTACTGGAAAATTATTCCAGCAATTGAAAGTATTCTTCAAAAGGGTCACAAAAAATCGGTTCTATATTCAATTCTCTTAAGTAGCGATTTTGGATGTTTTTTTTCTTTATTTTTGAGTGATTTTTCGTGTCTTAGGAAAGATGTTTATATCTCTCTGGATATTAAAAAAAAAAGATAATTTATACAGCTACTGCTGGTTCCTTTAATATTTCTTCTAATATTTCTTTACCTAAATTAACAAAAGCTTTTTCTACATTTTCACCTGTCTTTGCTGAAGTTATAATCAAATTCACACCATGTTCTTTAGCTAGGAGTCTAGCTTCTTCTTCTGTAACAACTATTTGGTCTTTTAAATCAGCCTTGTTCCCTATTAAACAAAATGGTTTCTCTTCTTGACTTTCTCTAAAATCTTGTATCCATGCTCCAAGTTTTTCAAACGATTCCCTGTTAGTTAGATCAAAGATTACTAATGCTCCCTTTGAACCCTCTAAATATAATTTTCTAAGATTTTCAAAAGTATCTTGCCCACCTAAATCCCAAATATTAACTGAAACGGAATTGTCATCAATTTTTAAATGTTTTTGAAGTATATTTACTCCTAAAGTAGCCTTGTAATCTTCTTGAAATTTATTTTCTATAAATCTATGCACCAAGGAGGTTTTCCCAACAGTTCCTTCCCCCAACATGCAAATTTTGAATTTAAAATCTGATTCAACCATAAATTACAATCACTTGATTTGTTTATTATTCCATAATAGAATGGGTTTTTTTAATTATTAAGTTTATCTCAAAACTATTTGAAAAAATAAAATCACCATAATAATCTATGATCCTCAAATCAGGCTCTAATTGATCACACATAATTCCTATAAATTGCACCGAGGGTAAGCCCTCCAATATAAAGCTGAATGAAATTAAAATTTTTAGTAATACGCTTTAATAGCATCGCATACCCTTTACAATAGTCATAAAATCCCTGCCAACTCTGAAATTTTTTGTTCTGGCAGACTTTCGGTAGAATTTCAACCTGTGCTTTTTACATCTGAAGAGAAAACTCAGTATTCTCATCTAAAAATTTCCCACTCTTTAAGAAGTCACAAATCCATTCAGCATGGACTTCTGGAAGCGAACCTCCCGGATTAAATATTTTTATTGAAAAATTCTCTCCAGGTCTAATTATAAGTAAATTGTCAATTTTACTCTGTAAAACGTGATATTCCCCCTTGAACTCAACTAGTAAGAAGGGAATGTTATAAAATGATGATTACAAGCTTTAAATTATTCGCTGAATTCTCATGCTTTTGAAGAGATAAAGAATACTAAATTTAGAGTTATTAGAACCAGATATAAGATTAAAAAAAGCAATAAAAATTCAATAGAATCTAAAAGACCTGACATTTAATTCTATGTAAGACAAGAATTTTAAAAACCATACTTAATTAATTTATGTTATTTAATTACAAGTATGATGGGCACTATAATAACAACTCCCGCAAGTAATATCAATTCTTTAAATTAATCTAAACCATTAATCCCAAGCAAGATTGATCTTGACATTATTATTCCTATTCATATGGAAAATCAAGAATGATTTAAAAATCGATATGGAGAGAAAGCAAAACTTTTACAGAAAAGAGAGAAGCTGATATTACAATAACCTCAATAATGTTTATTTGCTAAGAAGAAAATATCATTCAATTTTGGTAAGCAGGATAATCATATATTCAATGAATTTTCTTATATATCTATTCTATAATTCTTCTTTATTGATTTTATTATTATTTAATTTAAATTGTCCAAATTCTATTCTTTCAATAGCAATCAAATACCCTTCTTTTAGAAATTTTTCAAACCTTTTTCTTATTCTTAAATTTGTTTTTTGATTTGGTTCAAACTCTCATTCTCCCCATACTGTCTCATTTTATCTCCATTACGATTCCAATGCTATATTTCAATTTGATACAAAATTATATAGATTCTCTAAACCTATCACAATTAAATAAAAGAGAAAAAGGAATAGTAATAAATGAGTAAAGAATGGGGTGTGGAACCTAAACTGGAACACGTTCGGAGTTAAAATCGATGGAATTAATGTTATTGGATTAGGATTTTATGATTGTGGGTTGACTATTTTTCCAGAGTCCTTTGGGCAGTTAGAATCGCTCCAAGAATTATCCTTCGGGAAGAGTTCGTTAACTTGTAATACGCTAACCACTCTCCCTGAGTCTTTTGGCAATCTAAAATCACTCAAAGAATTAACTTTAAATGATACTGAGTTAACAACTTTACCTGAGTCCTTTGGAGATCTAAAATCACTTCAAACATTAATCTTACTTTCTTGGGAGTTAATAACTCTCCCCGAATCCTTTAAAGAGCTTAAATCTCTCGAATATCTTGATTTAAGTTATAATAAGTTAAAGACTCTCCCTGAATCCTTTAAAGAACTTAAGTCACTCCAAAAGCTATTTTTAAAAAATACTAAATTAACGACTCTCCCTGAATCCTTCGGTAAGTTAGAATCACTCAAAACATTAATATTGTCGCAGAATCAATTAAACACTCTCCCTGAGTCTTTTGGAGATCTAAAATCACTTCAATATTTATCCTTATGGGATGCTCAGCTAATGACTCTCCCTGAGTCTTTTGGAGATCTAAAATCACTCGAATACCTTAATTTATATGATAATAAGTTAAACAATCTCCCTGAGTCCATTGGTCAGTTAGTATCACTCCAAAAATTATCCTTAGAGAAGAGTTCGTTGGCGACTCTCCCAGAGTCTTTTGGTCAGTTAGTATCACTCCAAGAATTAACCTTAAAGGATACTTACCTAACATCTCTCCCTGACTCTTTTGGAGATCTAAAATCACTCCGAAAATTAACCTTGACGAATACTCCACTAACAACACTCCCAGAGTCCTTTGGTCAGTTAGAATCACTCCAAGAATTAACTTTACACCATACTGAGTTAACAACTCTACCTGAGTCGTTTGGAGGTCTAAAATCACTCCAAGAATTAACTTTGCACCATAATGAGTTAAAAACTCTCCCTGAATCTTTTGGAGATTTAAAATCACTCCAAACATTATCGTTGTATCATAATCAGTTAATAACACTCCCAGAGTCCATTGGAGATCTAAAATCACTTGAAATTCTTAATTTAACTTCTAATAAGTTAACAACACTCCCTGAGTCCATTGGAGATCTAAAATCACTTCAAAAATTATTTCTACGTGATAATCAGCTAACAACTATCCCTGAGTCATTACTTAATCTCTCGAATTTGAAAGACATGTTGATTCAATTTCCATATGAGGGACCCCTAAACCCATTAAATGCGCATGCTATGACAATCTTGGAAAACCTAAGGCAAAGAGTATGGGTGGATGGTACGAAATCTATAAAAAAATGAACTTCTCAAGGATATTTATGAAATATTAAAAAGCTTTAGATTAAACTCTAGCAATGTCTTTTAGGATGTTATAAACTTAAATAAATTTAAGTATCTAACCTAATAATTATTCATTTTTTAAAGGAATGTTCAACATAAAAAAGTCTAGAATCATTGAAATTATTACTATTATCATCATATTCCTTATAATTTATCCTTGCTTTTTCGAACCTTTCGCAGCTGCTTTCATAGCGCGAGATTTAAATCCGGAATCTCCCTTAGAACCTTTTTTATCTTGGCTGATTGGATTCTTCTAGCTGCTGTTTGAGTCATTATTTTCTTAGCCATATTTTCACCTTCTCTATTATTTATAATTAAAAATCATCAATAATTTCTTTCCAACTTTCTTTTTGAGCATAATTTGTGGCTTCTCTAAGGATTTCAAGGAATTCTTCTAATTCATTACTCGAATATTCATTTAATATAGAATATTGATTATATACCCTATCGGGCAATTTCTTCTTTTTATCTAAGATGTGTATTGCTTGATTAAAAAAAGTTTTCAGGGCTTGATCCCCACTGTGAACTTCAATTTTATCAAATATATATTCGACTAAACGTTCAAGTATGAAACCTTTTATTGGTTTTCCCCAAGTAAAATTCCAGTATTTAATAAGAAGTATAAATTTAGTTATTTCTCCATTTTGCCTTTTGAGAGTGTTTGTTCTTCCAAATCTTAAAATTCAACTATAAATATTTATCATATTTTTTATTCTTATTCTATTTTTTTAAGAACCAACGACCCTCAATAACGCTGAATTTTGGATCAAATCTAATTTTTGGGTATTTACTCACCAACCCCATATTCAATAGTTTCAATAAATTCTAAAGAGTTACTATATAGTTCCTGACAATTTAACCCTTCAATCTCTACTTTTTTTAATTATATTTATTAAGTCTGGTAAATTATTTAAGGATTAAATAGGAAAACCTCATGAAATAATGAAAGAATTAAATACAACTGAGTATAAATTAGTTATAGCTCATATTTATGTAATTTGCTCTTACATTTTTGCTTTATTTATTTCAATTATCATAGGATTTATTTTTAGATTTTTACACCCCTTAATCATTGTTTTAATTGCGGATTTAGCAGGAACAATCGTGATTTATATAATAGGTATGATTGCAAAAAATTCAAGTTTCTATGATCCTTATTGGGGTGTAGCTCCTCTAATAATAGCTTCTTTTTACATGTTTTTTCCTTACTCAAGCAATGTAGAGGTAATTCGCAAAATAATTATATTCATCCTTATATCTGTATGGTCAGTCAGGTTAACACTTAACTGGATAAGGCAATGGAAAGGTTTAAAGCATGAAGACTGGAGATATTCTGATTTAAGGATAAAGTATGGTAAAAATTTTTGGTTTTTCAATCTTATAGGCGTACATTTAATGCCCACTTTTGTAGTATATTTAGGCACAATTTCTTTGTACCCAGCACTTTCGTTGGGAGCTAAATCATTTGGAGTCATTGACATTATTGCTACAGCAATAACATTAATAGCAATTGTTATAGAAACTTTAGCAGATCAACAATTACATAATTTTAGAAAAACTCGGGAAAATCCCCAACAAATTATAACAAGGGGTTTATGGGCATTTTCAAGGCATCCCAATTATTTTGGAGAAATATTATTCTGGTGGGGATTATTCATTTTTGCGTTATCTGCGAATCTCGGATATTTTTGGGCAATTACTGGCCCTTTCGCCATTACACTTCTTTTTAATGTTCTTAGTATTCCTTTAATGGAAGAAAGAAATTTAAATACTAAACCTGAATACGCAAGATATAAAGAGCGTGTTTCTAAACTAATACTGTGGTTTCCAAGGAAATAAATTGGTGTTAATAAGATAAAATTTATTTTGTAGATTTATTATTATAAAGGAATAATGTATCTCTTACGGAAGATATCACAAATTTAAAGACTAAATATTAGATAATAATAGTGTAATTTGAAACAATGAAACATGAAAGAAGCAGAATATAACACAATTCGTAATGAAATGCTTCAAAGATTTAAAAACGCAGAACAACTATTAGTTTTCTCAATTTCAATTGTTGGAGATTTATTTTATTGGTTAACTTCTCAGAATTAAGTTCTATTATTTATAATTAAAAATCATCAACAATTTCCTTCCAATTTTCTTTCTGAGCATAATTATCGGCTTCTCTAAGGATTTCAAGGAATCTTTCTAATTCATTACTCGAATATTCATTTAATATAGAATATTGATTATATACCCTATCAGGTAATTTCTTCTTTTTGTCTAAGATGTGTATTGCTTGATTAAAGAAAGTTTTTAGGGCTCGATCCCACGGATCAACTTCAATTTTACCAAATATACATTCAGCTAAACGTTCCAGTAGGTAACCTCTTATTGGTTTGCCCCATGTAAAATTCCAGTATTTAATAAGAAGTATAAGTTTAGTCATTTTTCCGTTTTGCTTTTTGTTTAATTCTGAGAGTGCTTGTTCCTCCAAATTTGGATTTACCTTTTTAGTTCCTCCTAATCCATTAGGAATAACAAGATATCCATTAGGTAATTCAATTATAGGAATACAGTCAAAAAGAATTGAAATCCCTGGATAATCCAATCTAATTGGAATGGCATGTCCATAGGGGGGATCTTTTAATAACTTCATTTCCATTTCATGATAATAATGGAAAGATTTAAGATTCGAATAAATTAATTCGAAAAGAAAATCTCCTGTTATATTTTTTTCCTCATAAGTATTTTGAGAATTATCTCTACTATACACAAAGTACAAATCAATATCAAATCGATTTTTAATGAAAATACCTCTATTAAAAGAACCAGCATACCAGAATCGTGCTAAAGTATATTGATTTACTGATAAATAAATATTAGACCAAGTAGGCATTTGATATTTGGAAATGTTTCTTAGCTCATTGTAGAATTCATTAGTTTTTCTTCGAAGGAAGGTCTTTTGATTCTCTTTAATAGTTAGAGAATTAATTAATCGCTCTAACTTATTATGAATTTTATTTGCTCGCAAATCAGATCATTAAGAAAATTTCAATATTTAAATCTTTCTTATAAAAGAAAAGGAAGCTATAAAACCCCAGAAAATTCTCAGTTTAAACCATCTATGAATATGAAAGAAATACATTTATAATTCTAATAAGCACCAATGTTGTAGCTATTAATCCCACAAGCATTATTATCAATAAAATCCTTCTGCCAATTTTAATATATCGAGTGCCAATCTGTTTCACTTTTTTTCTACTCATCAGCATCCCATAACTTATTTCAGGGTTGATAAAATAGAAAATCAATGAAATGATCCCAATTGGCATCCATATCATGGCTAAAAGGACCATGTGTATCCCTATCGTAGTTGGAAAAGGATAAATTAACCCTAGTAAAGATAGAAAGAAAGCTGAAACAATTATAACTACACTATATGTCAAACACTTTTTTATATCTTCTTCTGAGAGATTTTTGTCTGGTATGGAATGATCAATATGTTCTCGTTCATAGTTGTCGCTTCTTACCTCCCTCACATACCCTTTTGTTCCGCATTCTATCCAATATTCGGTAAGATTCTGCACAAATTTTCCACAGAAGTCACAAATATAAGGAAATGATTTTTTATTATTTTCTGAAGTCATAATTTAGGATTTTTATTTTTTTTAATGAATCTTGATCTCTACTAAATCCTACTAATATAAAAAATCTACCTTTTTGTCAAAAAAACTATAGATTATAATCCATCGTTTTCATCAGATATTTTTCTCCCGTAGCTCCATTTATGACCAATGCTATTCTATTTTCTAATTGTGTTAACAACTGTCGTTCGAAAGGATCTTCAGAAAATAGAGTATTATTCGGAAAGTCTTCTCGAAAGATGATTCTAATGCTTGGTTGAGAAGTCACATCTTTAAACAAGTTATCAGGGGATTGATCAGCAATAACAAAACCAACCCCTCGGCTTCGATATTCTTTCAATAGCTCAGAAAATATTTTTGCCATCTGTTCTTTCATGATGAAATCAGCATCATCACTATTATTGGTTATCGGTTTTTCCAAAATAGCATGAGCCTCATCAATAACAATGAGATGTTTTAATTCCTCAGCTTCGCTATCTCTCGTGACAGTCCTTACAAGCTGAAAAATTGCATTCACTATCAACATACTATCAAATTTGCTGCACATAGATAAATCAAGGAAGATGTTCTCACCACTTAACCAATCTTTAGCCCATTTCGGTAGATTTTCAACTAGTTTTAACACATTCTGGATTTTATCTTCTTTAAATACATTCATACGATTTCTAAATATTTGTAGCAAATTAGCTTGTTCTTCAGGACCATAAGGATTCTTTATAATATAATTCTCCACGCCTTTTAACAAACCTATAAAAAACTCAGGCAACTCCCCTTTTAAATCTAAAAATCCTACCTCAGTGCGATAAATAATCTTTTCAAAAACATTCTTCAACCCCAATGAAGCACAGATATATGTCGCTGTCTCTTGAAGGCGTTTGTTAAGCGTCTCTTTTCTATCATATAAAAAATATGGAATATGAAAATCCTCATCAGAATATTTTATCTTAGTGAAATTTTGATAGAAAATTTCTTGTGACTCTTTAGCTACGTTTAAGACTAAGATCCCTACATTCTTTGATTTTTCAGCAAGTTCTTGTATGAAGCGAGCGAGAAAATAGGTTTTTCCACTTCCTGACTTCCCAAATATAGCTAAATCCTGAGGAAGCTTATTAATAGGTACATAAGTTTTATGACTTGTTATAACTCCATCTTTGATATGATGCCCTACTGTTATCGCTCTTTTCTTAAATTTTTCATGGATATCAATGTATCTAACATTTTCATTTTTCAAAATAGGAAGTCGTGGTAATGGCAGATTCTCTGGAAAATCAAAATTGACATCTTCTTGAGCAAAAGTTCTTAATGATTCATAACTATCATTAAATACGCTTCCTTCCAGTATATCCAGATTTGAAACATCGGAAGGATTCACAACTTTCGCACGATCGCCCATTTGATTTTCAATATCCATTGCCAAGAATTGTATTGTACCTTCAAGTTTCAATATATCATCTTCATTAGAATTGTTCAAATCGCATTTGACAAAGACTCTTATATTAAATAGATTAGATTGCTCTTGAGATTTCTCTGATCGAGGTTCCCTTTGCCAAAAAATAATTAATTGAGTAGGTTGATCTGTTCTATGGTAAAAAGCGTTAATAAATCTTTCAATTATATTAATTTTATTCTTAATGTATCCCATTGGGAGGACGATTTCAAATAATTGACTCTCTTTCAATACTTCTTGACTCTTTTTTCTTATTTGTTTTGCTTTGACCTTTCCATCCAACCCAATGAATTTAAAACGTAAATTTGAAAGCCACGCATGACCCAATTTAAGTGCTTCCTTTCTTGAGATTACTTTTGTGAAAAACAAAGGTTCTATATTATCATTGGCAGTTAGCTCAAGCCCATAAACATCTGGAGGATTGTTTCCAAACGGATCATATAAAAATGATCTTATATTTTCATGCTTCTGATAAAATGGAATCGCTGTTTCTGGAATTAACCGGAGTTGAAATGGTTCAGGAGCTTGCATTATTCTAATACGAGCCTGCCAAAATAATTCCTTTTCTCGATTGTTAATACTATGCTTCTCCTCCATCTTCACTACCACCATATTCCTCATCTATCCCATCATAATCATCACTTCCTTCACCTGTGTGATCATCAATTCCTTCAAAATCTCTTCCCGATCCTTCTAAATCTTCATCAAGTCCTTGAAAATCATCATATTCATTCTCAGATGACTTTTCAATGCCATCATAGTCCGAATTTATATCAGAAATACTATCATCTGAAGAATTGTCAATCCCATCATAATCTTTTTCACTCATATTTTCATCTGGTTCCCAATGTTCCCAATTTTCCATACTAGAATCTTTTATAACTATTGTGTTATCGTTTATATAATCAACAAATCCTCTCTTTTCTAAATCTTTCATTTTATCCAAAAATTCCTCATGCGATTTAATATTTTCTTCTATTATCTCTTGATCTGAACGTTTACCCGGTGGTAAACTTGTCTCTAATTTTTGCTCTTTCCTCACCTCTTCAGAAGAGTCTTTGGATTTGTTGACAGAGGGCTTATTTGCAGACTCAGTTGCTAAATTTTCACTGATATTTTCTTTTTCTTCTTTAGAAGTCTTTTCAGATTTCTCTCTATTGAGTAAATTACTCTTTTCCTCCGATTTGCCCTTATTGATGTCTTTTATTTCATCTTCTTCTCTCGAATTCCTTGTATTATCATCTAAATTTTCTTCTCGTAATTTATTATTATCTTGCTTCTCACTACTCCTATCTTCGATATCATTCAAAACATCATCAACATTTTTATCTTGCAAATAATTTTTTAATTCAGTATAATTCTTCGGACCATTTGGTCTAAACATCTCTTCAATTTTTTTCTTCAAGGTTGTTGTACCCATCTCATTTTTCATAGCTAGCTCTTTGAATTTAACTCTGTTCTTGACATTTGTTAAAAACTCTCTTTTATCTTCAATATGTTTTTTTAAGTTCTCCCGTGCTCTAAGTTGTTTTTCACGATATATAGGATCTTGCCATTTTTCTTTATGAACTTCACTTAACTTTTCTTTATAATCTGGATTTTCCCACCTTTCCCTAGCATAATTACTCATTTTTTCTCGATGTGCTTCATTTTGCCATAAGTTCTTTGCCATTTCACTCATTTTTTCTCTATATTCTGGATCTTTTGCAATTTCTCTTTTTTTATCGATCATTTTCTCTTTAAATTCTGGATCTTTCCACCGTTCTTTAATTATTTTCTGTTGTTTTTCCATATAGGCTGGATCTTTCCATCGCTCTTTACTAATTTTACTGATTTTTTCTCGATAGTCTGGATCCTTCCAATGTTCTTTCATTGTATCACTAATACGTTCGCGATATTTTGGATCTTTATGTCTTTCTATCCTTTCTTGTACTTGTTTCTCTCGATATTCGGGATTTTGCCACCTCTCTGTATTTATTTTACTTTGCCGTTCTTGATATTCTGGATCTTGCCATGTTTCTTTACGAATTTCACTCATTTTTTTCTGATACTCTGGATCTTCCCATCTCTCTTTAGAAAGTTTACTCATTTCTTCCCTATATTCTGGATTCTCCCACCTTTCCTTCATTTCTTCACTTTTTTTTTCTAAAAGTTTCGGATCCTTCCAAGCTTACTTTATTGCTTCAGTCACCTTTTCGCGATACTCAGGATTTTCCCATCTTTCTTTATTAATCTCTCTTTGCCGTTCCCTATATTCAGGATTCTTCCACATTTCCTTACTTGCTTGGATCTGTTTTTCTATAAACTCTTCGTCTTGCCACTTTTCTTTTATTATTTTACTCATATTTTCTTTATATTCAGGGGTGTTCAGTTTTACTATTAATTTTTCCATTGCTTCGGCGCTCAGTCTGCCTCCATCACCACCCTCAGTCATATTATAGCCTTTATCTGGATTCATCGAATCATTTTCTTTAACATAATATCTTTCTAACTCATTCAATTCTTCTTTACTATAAGCAACATCTTCCTGCTTAACATTAAATGCATCAGGACCATATTTAACTAGAGCATTATCAAAATGAGTACCCAATACTTTTTTATTATGATTAACTTCTCGCTCTCGTTCTAACGCTCTAGCATCGCTTAAATGTTTACCCCATCTTTTTTCTATGGTTTTTTCAGTTTTTCCAATGTAAACTTTCCCATTGGAGGTATTTGTAACTTTATAAATATAACCATAAGGAGGTTTTTCCCTTTTAAACATTTTTAAATTTATGTCTATTTTAAAATTTGTCTAAAAAGAAGTATTTAAACTTCAATTGTTAAAGAAAACTCCTTATAAACCATTCATGAAGAAATTTTTGTTTAAATAGTTACATAGAGAACACTAATAAAATAACAAAAAATAGAGATGAAGAAAAATAACAGAGAATCAAATAAAAGATAAAGAAAAAGTAAATCCAAAATATATGAACATAGAAGAAATTATCACTTTGCTTGTAGAAGTAAGAGTGGACTTAACTGTGCTAAAGAAATCCGTCACTTCAAAAGAGATAAAAGAACAACTTAAATGGGTACTTAACAGAATTGATATAGTAGGATGCGAATTAGCCCAAAATATTACAAAAAAATTAAAAGAAAAATAGAAAGAAAAAATAAGTAAAAAAAAATAATTAAAACTATTAATACATATCCGGAGGCATACCTCCCATACCCCCATAGCCTCCCATACCCCCCATTCCACCAGGCGGCATTCCTCCAGGAGGCATGGGCGGACCTGCAGTTTTAGCTGATGCAATGACATCATCAATGCGTAGAATCATTGAAGTAGCCTCGGTGGAGCTTTTAATAGCTTGAACTTTAACGACGGTTGGTTCGACGACACCAATTTTTGACATATCAAGAATAACTTTACCAGTGTCTAGGTCAAGTCCGGCGAATTTATTTCCTTTTTGATGAGCAGCTCTTAATTTCATGAGAGAGTCAATTTGGTCTAATCCAGCATTTTCAGCGAGGGTTTTTGGTATAATATCAAGGGAGTCTGCGAATATTTCAACAGCAAGTTGTTCACGTCCGCCTAATGTGGAGGCGTATTTTCTTAGCTGAATAGCAGTTTCTAGTTCTGGGGCACCGCCGCCGCCGACAAGTTTTTGATCTTCGACGATGTCTCTAACTACGCACAATGCGTCGTGAATAGCTCTTTCAACTTCGTCAACGATAAGTTCAGTTCCACCTCTTATAAGAATTACAACAGACTTAGGGTCCTTGCATTCTTCTATGAAAATCCAAGAGTCGCTCATGATTTTTCGTTCTTCAACCAATCCTGCCCATCCAAGCTTTTCTGGAACGGCATCGTCAAGGTTAGTAAAGATCATACCTCCGGTTGCTTTTGAGAGTTTTTCAATATCAGATTTTTTGACACGTCTAACAGCCATGATTCCTGCTCTAGAAAGGAAATGTTGAGCCATATCATCAATTCCTTTTTGACAAATAACAACATTTGCACCAGATTTTTGGATTTTTTCGACCATATTTCTTAGCATATGTTCTTCTTCGTCTAAGAATTGCTGGATTTGTTCTGGACTGGTGATTTGAAGTTTAGTATCGAACTCTGTCTTTTCTATCTCGATAGCAGACTGAAGTAAGAGAATTTTGGCATCTTTTATACTCTTTGACATACCAGGACTTACAACTTCTTTATCCAGGATAATGCCTTTAATTAGACTGGTATCATCGATTGACTCTCCTTCTTTCTTTTGAATTTGGACTTTATCAATATCAGCAATCCATTTTTCATTCTCAGTTTTTTCAGCTATAGAGGTAATAGCATCCATACAAATTTGAGCTAGTTTTTCTTTAGATTCTGAAACAATCTTACTGGACATACAAGTCATAGCAGCATTTTTTAAGCCTTCTTTATCATCAATTCCACTTTTTATTGAGATATTCTCTAAAATTTCAATTGCTTTATCAGCAGCTTTTCGAAAACCTTCAGTAACTACTGTTGGATGGATTTTCTGTTCCAAGAGTTTCTTGGCTCTTTTTAATAATTCTCCTGCGAGAACTACTGATGTTGTTGTACCATCACCAACTTCAGAATCTTGAGTTTTTGCAACTTCAACCATCATTTTGGCGGCAGGATGTTGTACATCAATCTCTTTCAAGATTGTTGCTCCATCATTCGTAATCACTACGTCGCCGAATTGGTCTACGAGCATTTTATCCATACCCATAGGTCCAAGTGATGTCCTCACAGCTTCAGCGATCACAATTGCAGCAGCGATATTATTTTGCATAGCATCTCTACCGCGTTGTCTCTCTGTACCTTCTCTCATTATTAATACGGGTGTTCCGCCTAATTGTGCCATTTTTTTCACTTTTTGTTAATTTAATTATTGAATAATTTTTTGATATTTCTTTTATTTATATAGATCTCTAAGTCATAAAATTAAAAAAGTTTACGAATTTTCAAATCTCATCTTTAATTCACTTAAATTTTGGATTTTTCAAATTTGAAATACTATTTATAACAGAATAAAAAATTTGACTTATTTATCTATGAGAATTTAAAAAAAATTATTTAGTGAGTTCTCTTCGTTTTAATCGAAGATCTTTCCCATGGCATCTTCTACATTTCTTTGCTCTAACTGGATTTAGTGCACCACAGCTTCTACATACAGATTTTTCCAATAAATGATATCTGGCTATTCTACGTTTAACGGGGTCATCAATTGGCATTTTCTTCAGTCTTTCTTTTTTTTTCAGTACCTTAGAATTAAATTTAGAATTTATAAAAATAAGAATAATTTCTAAAACGTGCGATTCAAAATAAAATTTTTGTTTAGAGTAATGTAAAATATGATAAAATTAAAATTCTATAATAAATAGATCTACTCATCCCTTACAATATGCAAGATTAGTTGAGCCAGTATGCCAAGAGAAATTTTAGACGAGACTAAGTTTTTAGAGATTTCTGAGTTTGCGATTCATTGCCGTGTTAAGCGTTTAAAAGAAGTAGTAAAATTGAAATTAAGAACCAAGAAGATTCTTTATACTTATAAGACAGATCCGGCAAGTGCAGAAAGATTACTAAGAAATATTAGTTGCGATATTATAGAATTATAATTTGAACAGAGTTTATAGTTTTTAAAAAGTTGATTTTTTGCTAAAGTTCGAATCGTCTTTTTTGAGAGGTTCTAATAAATTAGATTATGATGAAGATATCGATTTTATTTTATTTTGCATGCTGAGTTTTATATTCAGACATTTAAGCAAATATAAGATGTATACTTGGCAAAAATTGATTATTTTGGATGATTTTAATATCTGTTTTTATTTGAAATATATAAGTGGTAAAATAAATGATTTTTATATAAGAAAGATATTCTCTATAATTGACTTTTTTAATGATAAAATAACTATTTTTCTAAGAAATTTGGATAAGGGCTCAATTTAAAAAGTCATATAATTAATCAACTTCAAGTTCTAGAAAATGAAAGATACTAAGGATCAAAATATTGAATGGACAAGAAAGAGAGCTGAAGTATTTATTCAAAGAGTAGAAAAAAAAATTAAAAAAAGATATAAACCACTCGTTATGCAAGTTATTAAATCAATAAAGAAATATAATATAAAAATCAATCCAAAAGTTTTAGATATTGGTTGTGTTCCTGGTATTCTTCTATTTGAACTCAAAAAATTAGTTCCTGATATAAGAATATTAGGGATTGATTCATCAAGAATCATGGTTGATACTGCAAAGAAAAAGGCAGAAGAATATAATATCAAAAAATATGAATTTAAAAAAGGATTTGCAGAGGAAATACCTTTGCCTGATAAAAGCGTTGATGTAGTAGTTTGTTATGATAGTCTTCATGATTTCATGAATACAAAAAAGACAATAGAAGAAGTTTACCGCATATTACTTGTTGAAGGAATTTTTATATTAAAAGATATAAATGGAACGTATCCCAAATGGAAAAGACAATTACAATTCATTCCTTTACTCTTCAAAGTTGGTTTAAAAAATACCTTAAGGTATATTAAAAAAGGTGGATCTGGTTTAAATCCTAATCAAATAGAAATTTGGATGGTAAATAAAGGATTTGAAGTGAATCTATTAGAAAAGAAGAAATTTTATTTAATTATTGGTAAAAAACACAGTAATAAATAATGCGCTTTTGAGTTAAATGAAATTATTTGATATTTTTAAAGAATGAATCGTTTTTTCAGAGGAATTTTCATTGAAATCAGAAGCTGAATTTACCTTTCCCGCAAGATTAACCTTCAATTTAAGAATCAAAAAGTTATTCTATAAAAAAAAAGAAAAACTATACTCAAGAACATACTCTACATTTTACAAACTTCAACTACTTACCGTCCCTAACACTCTAAAAACTTGATTTTTCACCTTTACTACACATCGATTTCCAAACTAAATAAAGACCACCAATAAGATCGAGCCCTATAAGCGTTCCACCAATGCCTATAAGAATTTTATTCCCAGCAAAATATCTTACAAAATGGTACAATTCAATGCTCTGAGAATCTACCCAAGAGCAACAGGAAATAAGATAGATTCCAAACGAGATAAGAATAATACCAACTACCAAAATGACCACAAACCCAATTATACGCTTCCTTGAAATCGCTTTCACCTTCACTTTATGCTTTACAATATTGTATATCTTATAAGAATTCAAACTAGACATAAAAAATTATCCAAAAACAAGAACATAAAAATTTTGCTCAAGAAAATACTCCATCCAATACTTCTCATATCAAACCATCCAATCCTTAACAATACATCCTACGATCTAGATGGAACATTAATGGATAGGAGAACTATAATAATAAGAGGTTTCCTCCTAAAAATAGAAGTTTTTATAATGTTTAAAAAGATATTACTAATTTCATCCCAGTGATGAAATATATTTTATACAAAAATATCTTTTTTTTCATTAATGAAAGTTTTGATTGATAAGCACAATAAAATTTTATCTTTTGGTACATTTTATAGTGGAATCATCTCTTATCTTAATAAAGATGAGGTAGCATTAATCTTTTCAGATAATTTCTTGATCATAGAAAATGGAATTATAATTGATAATAGGCTTTATTTAGAAATTTCAATCTAAAAAAAATTCTATAGTAAAATTTGAAAAAGAAGTTTTTTTAGAATTGTAAACTATAGAGTGTCATTGACTCTCTCATAATGAGAGGTATTGATCATAAGAAGGGAGGAAATAAAATGGAATTCGATAAATTGAGAAGAAAGGCACTAAAGATGGAAAAAAAGGGAGATTTGAATGGACTGATAAAGGCTTTAGGACATAAAGACGATTATTATCGAAAATGTGCTGCTGAAGCTTTGGGAAGGTTAGGAGATGTTAGAGCAGTGGAATCACTAATTCCATTATTGAAGGATTGGTTTGGGGCTCTTCGTCGCGTGACAGCATTAGCTTTGGGAGAGATTGGAGATGCTAAAGCAGTGGAACCTCTCATCCAAACCCTCCAAGATAAAGATTCTGATGTTCGTCAAGCAGCTGCACAGGCTCTTGGAAGGATAGAGGGTGAACGCGGAGTATATACCCTTATCCAAACTCTCCAGAAAAGTAAAACTGATCTTTGGTGGGAAAGGGCTAAAATTCGGCGGGAAGTAGCAAAATCACTTGGAATAATAGGGAATAAAAGAGCGGTAGAACCACTCATCCAAGCCCTTCAGGAAGAAATTGCTTGTCTTTGTGGCGGAGTATATGATTGGGAAATGGAACAATATTATAACACAGTCGCTAGTATTCAAAGGGCTTTAGTAGAAGCTCTTGGAGCAATAGGGGATGCAAAAACTGTAGAACCACTTATCCAAGCCCTTCAGAACGTACACAGCAATGTTCGGCAGGAGGTAGCAGAGGCTCTAGGAAAAATAGGGGATGCACGAGCGTTAGAACCACTCATCCAAGCCTTAAAGAAGGGATGGATCTCAGCAAGTCCACTTGTGAGGATGGGAAAGCAGGTTATAGAATCCATACTGCCGCTCCTGCGAAACGAAGATTCGAGGATTCGAAGAAATGCAGCATATGTTCTAGAAGAGTTGGGATGGAGTCCTCGGGATGATAAAGAAAAAGCATATTTCTTGATTGCAGGCGGTAGAGCATCTTCTCAGATCGCAATAGGAAAGTCTGGACTGGGAGGGCCATTACGTGAGCTGACTAAATTGGGAGAACCAGCGATTGATCCCCTCATCCAAGCCCTCCAAGACAATTCTTCATATACTCGAAGTGAAGCAGCTAAAGCCCTCGGTGCTATAAAGGATAAACGGGCTATAAATCCCCTCATCCAATCCCTCCAGGACGAAGAAGCTAGTGTTCGAGGAGCTGCTGCAGAGGCTCTAGGTAAAATAAAGGATGCACGAGCTGTAGACCACCTCATTCATGCCCTTCAGGATGAAATTGGTATGGTTCGAAAGGAGGCAGCAAAAGCCATTGGGATAATAGGGGATGCACGGGCTGTGAATGCATTGAGCCAAACTTTACAGGATAAAGATAACTTTATTCGACTAGTTGCTTTAGAGGCTCTTCGAAAGATTGGAAATCCACATGCTGTGGAAGCCCTCATCCAAGCCCTTCAGAATGAAAGAAAGCCTGTTAGACGAAAAGCAGTAGAGGTCCTTAAAGCAATAAAGGATACACGTGTGCTGAATCCCCTTATCCAAGCCCTACAAGATAAAAGTTATGTTGTCCGACAAGAAGCGGCAAAAGCACTGGGAGAAATAGGAAATACACAAGCTATAGACATGCTTGTTAAAGCAAGTAAGGATGAGAAACCTGAAGTCAGAGAAGCAGTAAAATGGGCGTTGAAGATGATCAAGGGAAAAAAAAGATAGATTTTTATATAAATATTGAAAGTCAAAATTAAAAAAAAGTATTCCTAGGAATTTTTTATGTGGTCTTTTGTTGTTGTTTCTCGATGTATATACATATGATTTAAGTGGAACGATGAATGTGACTGTGGAGCACGAATTTTCGAACTCATAGCATCCCTGCTTTTTATAATTTGGGAAAAATTCCCTCATATTGTCCAAGATGTGGTGAGCAGATAAATTTTGATAAAAAAAATCGTCTCGTCAGAAATGAAAAATTACTTTGGTTGTTATGTTGTATTATATTTAGCATAATTGTGATTGTAACTTTAGTGATTTTTCTATAATGAATAATAATTAGCTGAGCACCGAAAGATCCTTTAGTTAGTAAAATCTAATAAATTTTAAATAATCATTATACATAATTAATTGTGAATTCCAATTTTATAGCAATAATTTAAAAATTAAATTGAAAGAGTGAAAAAATTTATGCCTCGTGCTGAAAGAAAATTAGAAATTAATGCACCTCCAGAAAGAATTTATGGCATTTTAGAAGATTCATTAAGCTACCCTATATGGAACATTGTCGTAAATGAAATCAAAGAAATCGGACCAGATAAATATTTTTCAAAGACTAATATTGGAGACATCACATCCACTGTTACAGAACGTGTACAAAACAAAAAGATCTCATCTACTCAGGAAGGAAGTCCGATGACTGCCTATGGAAATGTTTTGGAACCAAAAGGTGATATAACTAGTGTTACCTTATGGGCAGAATTTGAAAAAGAAGAAAATGAGAAGATGCTTGTAAGAGCAGGTGAAATTTACTTAGAGAGTTTAAAAAGATACGCAGAATTTCTTGAAGAGGGTGGAGATCCAAGTAAATACGATAAAAAGAAGAAATAAAAATTAAAATATATTCTAACTGATTTTTTAAAAATAATAAATATTCATTTATTTTTTTCCTATTAAAATTCCTATAGAATTTTCCTTGAAATCAGACTCTGAATTTACCTTTCCATCCCAATTTCGGAGGGAATTGGAACAAAATTTAAAACAGCTCAAACATTGCCTTTGAAAAACTATTAATAAAAAATAAATAAAAAACTTGTATACTATTATACAAAGATACTTGAAATGTAGCCGCTCATTAGGCAATAATAAGAGTTGTTATTGGAGATTGGAGAGATTATGAATGGAGGGAGTAGTATTTCTGGCTTCAATAAAGAAGCTTTAGTACATGAGATTGAATTCAACTTCTGGGAGACTTGGTCAAATTTCGGACTCGCACCAGGATGTACACTTCATGATGATGGCGACGCGCTGTGGTTTGAGACTCCTATTCCAATTATTCCCTACAATGTGATCTTGAAGTTTCAAGTGGAAAGGAATATAAATCAAAAAATGGACGAGTTAATCAGTCATTTTATCCGTAGAAAGGTCTCTTTTCTATGGGTTGTGCACCCTTCTTCGTTACCTCTCGACATCCGTGATCGATTACAGAAGCGTGGTCTGTTACACATTGAAATAATTCCCTGTATGGCCCGAGATCTAGAAAATTTACCACAAGCGCCTTCGCTACCTGATGGTGTTGAAGTGCACGAGGCGATTGAAGAAAGTGATGTCAATAAATTCCAAGAGCTTACAGCATGGCGCTGGGGCGTACCTTCAGATTATCATCAACAACTTCAATTAATTTTTGAGAGCTTCAATATTGGAAAACCAAGTGCAAAGGCTCACATGTGGGTGGCATGGCGCGATGGCGCTCCAATTTCGAAGGTTGGTTCATATTATGGAGACGGGTCTGTCGGCATTTATGGGGTGGTGACAAAACCAGAAGCACGGGGGTAAGGTCTAGCAAGCGTCTTGATGGTTGAAACTATGAAGGCTGCAAGACAAGCTGGTCAGAAACTTGTAGTGCTTCATTCGTCTCCTTTGGCAGAGAATCTATACAAACGGCTTGGTTTTGTTACTGTCACGCAATTTGATCTCTACGCTTCGGAAGCGACATATTTGTAGTAATCAAATTTTATGCAAATAACTCTTACAGGTTAATAGGGAGTTCAGAAATATCAATTAGAAAGGATATTATTTCTCCCTAAATATTAATTTATAATCCCATTGAAAGTCGAGAATTTTCAAATAATATTGCTTTTTATATAATATTCTACTTGGTTCAGAAAAAAAAACCTTCTGGTAAAATACCTGTTATACTCAAAGAACATTCAAAAGAAGAGTACACTAACTATAGTGAAACTCTTTTTAATCAAATAAGCCACAATCTTCTCAAATATCAATAAAATCCTTTAAAGTCTTTCCATAGAATTTTCATTGAAATCCGACTCTGAATTTATCTTTCTAGGAAAAAGAAAATAAAGGAAAAATTCTGCTCTAGAACATACTCCATCACTTCTAATCTCAAACCTTCTAAATTTTACCACTCCTTCACACGCTTCATCAACCCTCACGTGCTAAGCCTGAACTTTTAAACATTATCAATTTACCAATATTTATGATCAATTTAACACTACATTGAGGAAGAACATTTTTATTTTGGAATGAAACAATTAATCAATGATATATTAGCGTTTATACAATACATCATGGATTTTAGAAAAAGATAATTATAAATTATCTTATAATTATGTTATTTTTGAATATAGAAGATGATTTAAAGATGATTCAAGCACTTTATATTTTTCAGAGTAATTCAAAAGACCTTTTGTACAATAAGAGTTTTCAAAGTGAAGAAAAATTAGAAATGTTTGAATCTTTTTTCTCAGCTCTTCAAACTTTTGTATCAGAACTTACAGATGACAGTAAAGAATCTTTGAATACTATTGAATTAGGAGCTTATTTTGTTTTAATAACACGGATTTCAGAATTTTTATTGGATTTAGTTATTATAACTGATAGGGAAGATATAAAAGAAGTCCAAAAATTGATTCCTAAAATAAATGAAATTATACTTAGCTATCAGGATTTATTTACTGATTGGGATGGAAAACCAGAAAAATTTGAGATGTTTGATTTAAAAATTATAAAATTAATTCTTTCAGATAAAAAACTAATAGCTGGATCTTCTTTAACAACTGACCAAAGCACAATTTTGAAATCGATATGGGAGCAAAAAGGCTCATTATCAGACCAATTAAGAGAAGATTTGTCAAAAGAAAGAGATGAGCTTATGAATCAATATTTGAATGAAAAGAACTTTCTTGAAAAGTATAAAATCTCGAAGAAATTGATTGATATATCGTTTCTTAAAGATGAGATTAAAGATCGAAAATTAAGATTACAATATTATTTAGATAGAGTTAAAGAGTCATTAGAATATTCTAGATACGCTGAAACTTATTCATGTCTTTATTCGTTTTGTATAAAACTTGAAGATTTAGCCGATACTACTTTTATAATGAAGTATAGAACTCTCGCAGAAACTTTACTTAAGAGAGATAAAATTCCAAAAGATAAGTTTAAGGAATCTCTTCAAGAAATTTCTAAAATTGAGCAAGAATTTAATGAAAATGTCTCATTAGATTCATTATAATAAAGTTCTATTAATTCAAAATTGGCAGGCTTATAATTATTTTCTATTTTAAAGTTAAATAAGTTTAGTGATCAATATTCGATTGTTGGTGAATCTAATATTTTAGCTCCTTTATGAAAACATTAATTAACAATTTTTAATAGATCTCAATTGTACGATAATATATCACCTGATATATTAAAGAAGCAAAAAACATGAAATACTTAAATTTATTTATAAGCCATGAAAATTCTTCCAGCAGATAAGACATGTATAAATTCCGGCTTTTTATGTACTAATTGTCAAGCTAGACTTGATGCTGGAGAAATAACAGAATTTGAGATTGATATGGCAAAGGATTTGCTCCAATTAGAGGAAGAAGAGGAAAGATTTGCCTTTCTCAGAGATGTTTCATTTTATAAAGCTATTGATTATGAAGACTTAATAATATTGGTAGTTGGGAAGAAAGATAAATTAAAAATAACATCAGATTTAATTAGTTGGATTAAAGAAAGGTATGAAATTGATGAATTAATCATTATCGAAAAAACTAATAAACCTCGTCCAGTTGTAGAGGCATTAATCAATCCATATAAATTAAAATCATTAAATGAAATTTTTTTAGCTACAGGTGATATTCAATTCAGAGCTGTTCTTTGGGAAGACGATAGAGAGAAAGTCTTATTTACTAAAGAAGAACTTGAAGAACTGATTTATGAATTGACTGGAAATATTACTAGAGTAGAATTTCAATAATCAATAAGATTTATTTAACTAATTTCTTAATATTTAATAGAATTATTGTGGAAGAATATAAACAAGTTATCTTAGTTAGAATAGATTTGAAAATGGGTATAGGAAAAAAATGCGTACAATCTTGTCATGCTAGTGTGTCTTCTTCTGATTTAGTCCGTGTTCAAAATAAGACAATATGGAAGAATTGGAAAAATTCGGGGCAAAAAAAAGTTGTACTTAAAATTCAAAATATCGATCAATTAAAGGAATTATTAATCAAACTTGAATCTAGCAAAATTCCTTATTTCGTGGTGAAAGATGCTGGATTAACTCAATTACCACCTGGGACTACCACTGCAGTTGGTATTGGACCCGTTTTATCAACTAAGATTGACAAAATAACTGGAGATTTAAAATTATTATAATATTAAGAGTATAAGAAATAAAATTGCCTGAACGTGAAATAGATTCTTATTATTTTTTAAATGATGATGAGAGAGAAGTGGAAAAGTTTGTAGGAATTGAAGCTTTTGCCACTTACAAAATTAGAGGAATAAAGGGTGAGTATAAGAAAATTTATAAGGATTTTATCGTTAAAGAAATTTTAAATAATGGAAAAATTCTTGATATAAAAGAAGATAATAAAGATACCCAATTCTCAAAGGAGTTAAAAGATAGATATACTACTTTTAATTTAATAAAAATAAATAGGGATACATTTGACGCAATAAGAGAAATTAGTAAAATTTTGAAAATTTCTAGCGATCAAATCTATTATTCTGGTTTAAAAGATAAATTTTCCATATCAGTTCAAAAAGTGTCCATTAAAGGAGATCATACGGAAAATTTAAGAAAAATTAAAATTCAAGACGTTTTTATTAGGAATATTCTCCCAACTAAAAAACCTGTTAAATTAGGAAGTCATTGGGGGAATCATTTTACAATTGTGTTACGAAACATCGAAAATAGAAAAAATTTCGAAAGTAAAATAGAGAAATATGTAAGTTTTTTAACTAAGATTGGATTTCCTAATTATTTTGGACTTCAAAGATTTGGAAATTATAGACCTAATTCTCATATAGTTGGACGTTGTCTTCTAGAACGTAATTTTAAGAAGGCATATGAAGAATTAGTATTAAAAACGTACTCAACTGAATCTATTGAATCAAGAGAAGCTAGGAGAGAGCTAAGAGAGTCTGGAAATCTTGAAAAAGCATTCAATGAATTCCATAAAAGTTTGAATTACGAAAGGAAAATAATCCAATATTTAATTGAAAATCCGGATGATTATGAAGGTAGTATTAATATATTATCTGCAGATTTGAAGAGGTTATTAATTAGTTCATTTCAGTCATATATATTTAACAAGTTGCTTTCAAAAAGAATTGAAGAAGGAATACCTTTATTTAAACCTATGAAAGGTGATGTTATTAGTATTTTAGACGATTTTAATGGAAATATAACCCAAGTAAAATACATATATGGTAATCATTATGATAACTTTTTGAAGAAAGCATTAAATATGAATCGAGCTGCAATAGTAATCCCTCTAGTTGGCGCTAATACAAACTTGGATGATTTTCCATTCATGAGATTGTTTTTCGAGAAAATTTTAAGAGAAGAACATATAGATAAAGACATTTTTAATATGCATTTGAATAGTGAACAAGAATTTAAAGGTTCTATTAGGCCAATAGTTGTAAAGCCTACTGGATTAAAAATTCTAGAAATAGCTGATGATGACTTTAATCCGGGGAAAAAAAAAATGAAATTTGAATTTTCTCTTCAAAAGGGCAGCTATGCTACAATGTTAATTAGAGAATTCATTAAATGACTTTAAGCTTGTAAGATTTTTTAGTTTCAATCCCAAAAATATCTATTGTTTTCACTGAAATTTCGTAATTACCAGATTTAGAGTATTGATATATAATTGATTCTAAAGTAAGTTTCCTTTTTTTTGGAGTTCTGTAGGAATACCACGTATTTTCAAAAATATTATTTTTACAATCAAAATCAATAGCCCAATAATCGATCCAGTCTGAATATGTTCTTATATTTTCTTTTATCTTCACTGCTACAAAATCTACAAATGGTATTTTGTAATCAATCAATTCCAATTTAACTTTATTATTATTTTGATGTATTTTTACATCAAAATCAGGGGTTCCTTTCAAATCGATAAGCTTTTTATCTTTTACGCCTTTCCTCAAAAATATTTTAGGTATAGATCTTATTTCATCTTTTTTATCGACGCTTAGTATCTTAAAAGAATTAGGATATTTGCTGTATCTCTTTTTCCAATTTAATAGATCATTACTTTGATTTAAATTGAGCATTCTTTTTCTTATCATATGAATAGAGTAAATTTTGGAATCACATCCTATCCACTTTCTACCAAGTTTTTCGGCTACTGTCAATGTGGTCCCTGACCCACAAAAAAAATCAGCTATAAGATCTCCTTTATTTGAAGATGCTAATATAATCCTTCTTAAAAGGCGTTCAGGTTTTTGAGTTGAAAATCCTTGGTATTCTGGTGTATTTGCTCTGATATAAGGAATATCATTCCATAGATCCCTTGGAAAGACTCCTTCTTTTTCTATATATACTTTTCGAGATAGCTTTTTTCCATTATGACTTCCACCTCTATAATAAAACGTGCCTTTTTCGTCTTTTTTCAATGCCTTTTTTACACGATCAGAAAATTCTTGGTATATTTGAGGAATATCATTGAAAATGTAATCATCAGACTTAGAATAAAAAAGTATTGTATCATAAGATCTGATAAAAAATCGTCTTGTTTTTACTGAAGCAGCAGGATATGCCCATATTATCTCATTTCTAAAATTCTTACTTCCAAAAATTTCATCCATTATTAATTTTATATAATGAGAAATATGCCAGTCCAAATGTATATATATTGAACCATTATGCGATAATAACTCTTTCATTAGAACAAGTCTTTCATATAAAAAGTTCAGATATGAGTCTATCCCTTCATTCCACTTATCTTTATAGGCGATATTGTCTAAATAGTTTCCACTTTCTCCTATTTGAATCTTA
>SMTZ1_10000552_pt1 | contig 35184 bp, 32 predicted proteins | sample DeeMarSWOR136_30_FD_25667 | JGI IMG/M metagenome (IMG submission 25667)
CTTTTGTGATTTATGGATATAATACAAGTACAGATCCAGATAGACAGTTTTTAATGAACATGGGACATGGCCATGATGCTCATGTTTGGTATTCCTTTGATAGCGTACCATATAATGTTTCAGAAAATTGGGTGACACGCTTAGCACCTCTAAACGTTAAATTTTATTACGGCTACAGCCCATTGCCAATAGGAGATGGGTCACCGAATTATCCTTTTCTATCTAGCATTAGTCACGCGGTCGAACACGTACCAGATTATGGCACCCTTATATTCAAAGCTGGTTACTATTACTATTTTTACAAAGGCGATCTGACTATTGATAAACCAGTTACTCTTAAGGGGGACAACATTATCATAATATCTGGTGATTAAAAACTCTCTCTCTTTTTTTCTTTTTTTATCTTAAATCCGGGTCACTGCTTGTCCGCTCATAGTATATAAAACTAACATTTTTTCAAGAAAATTAGAAGAAAACATTAAAATCCAATACTAAATCAAGAACTAAATCTCAGACTTGTTAAAAAAGTGAGTTCCAAGCACCATGATGATGATACAGATGACTAGGATAATTCCAAGATTTATTAATGGAGGGATAACGTAATTAATACCCGTAAAACTACCTCGAATCCCATCAACCATATAAAATAATGGATTGCAGAAAGAAAGGATCCGCAGCCAATCAGGGAGGGACTCATTTATTGGATAAAAACTCGAGGATAAAAACATTAACGGCATTACAATCAATGACATAATAGATTGAAATCCCTCAAAATCACGCATGGTTGAGGCAAGAATTAAACCAAATCCAACCGCTGTAAAAGATAACAATATCATAAAAAATATCGTGAGTAAAAAACCTCTTAGCCCTGAAATCTGCACACCGAGTACAATCGCGATAACCATAATGATTAAACCTTGAATCAGGGCAACTGTAGCCCCACCAAAAGTCCTTCCAATAACGATAGATAATCGACTCACTGGGGCAACTAGCACTTCCTGTAAAAATCCCGATTGCCTATCCCAAAGTACTGATACACCAGTAAACATCGAGGAAAATAAAATCGCCATTGCTATAATCCCTGGTGCAAGAAACGTAATGTATGATCCTTCCATTCCTGGAAATATCGCAATATTTAATCCAAATCCGAGGATGAAGAGAAAGAATAAGGGCTGGACAATGGTGGCTACCACCCTGCTTTTTGTACGAAGAAACCGCTTCATTTGACGAAGCCATAGCATATAAATAGCTTGGAAATCTTTCCTATCCATCATTTCTGCCGCCTTGGATGAAAGCCTACTGGTTTGAATGCTCTACTCACAACAGCCTCCGTCGTCTGCTCACGAATATGACGACCCGTATAATGAAGAAAAACATCATCAAGTGTTGGTTTTCGAACATCAACAGAAGAAATCGAAACATTGACCTGCCGTGCGATTTCAAAGATTACTGGGATTTTTTCTTCACCACGCTCAACACCAAGGGTAAGAAAAGAACCATACAATGTTGTCTTATTAATCCAAAGCTCCCGTGACAATCGCTGCTGCAATACTATATTATCAGAACATACCAAGGTGATAACATCGTTTCCAATAGATTTTTTCAAAGCTTCTACTCTATTCATCACTATGATTTTTCCTTTATCAATAATCCCTATATTTTTACAGAGGAAATCAGCTTCATCCATGTAATGTGTTGTCAAAAAAATCGTAGTGTTTTCAATCTTGTTTAATTGTTTGATATAGTCCCAAATCACCCGTCTTGTCTGAGCGTCCAAACCTAAGGTCGGTTCATCTAAAAACAACACACGTGGCGAATGCATCAATCCACGAGCAATTTCAAGTCGTCGTTTCATGCCACTTGAGTAGTTTTTCACCAAAACATCTTTTTTGTCGAGCAAATTGACAAGGGTTAATACTTCAACAATCCGTTTTTTCCTTGTCTCTGCCGATAATCCATACATCCGCGCATGAAAATCAAGATTCTCTCTGCAGGTTAGTTCTGTATCTAGGGCAGGTTCTTGAAAAACGACTCCAATATTTTCTCGTACTTGCGCCCGTTGTTTTAAGATATCAAATCCTGCGATTGAAGCAGAACCTTCTGTTGGGTAAAGCAAGGTTGTAAGCATTTTAATCGTTGTGGTTTTTCCCGCACCATTTGGACCAAGAAACCCAAAAATTTCACCTTCTTTTACAGAGAACTTAATGTGATCGACAGCGGTAAAACTATTGAATGTTTTCGTAAGATTCTCTGTAGTGATAATATTCATAAAGATACCCCGGGGGATCTCTCTTTCGAAAATGTCGACTTTCTTAAATAATTATCTTTTTCGAACAATAGCGAAATAATTGTCAGGGAATCGCTTTGAGTGAATTTTTATACTTTTGATTTGTTGAATTTGAAAACCTACTTGTTGTAATTCGCGGGAAAATTCGCTATTGCTGTAGAGATGGTAAAAACGAGGGATATCGAGAGTATGCTGCCGCCAGTAGATATCTATATCTCCAAATTCACGTGTATGAACAAAGAATTGTTTGAGGAAATATATAAAATATCTATCCTGCCATCGTGACCAAACACTAATCAAAGCGATCCCCTGGGATTTGAGCACACGAAATATTTCCTTTAGTGCGGTTATGCGGTGGATTTTGCCTTGGATGTTATGTAACGATGCGATAAGCAATACCACATCAAGACATTCTTTTGCAAATGGTAATTGGACGGCATCAGTATGAATTAATGACACATTCTTTAGAGAGCTGTTTCGAAGTTTCTTTTGAACAATTCTTAATAACTTCATTGAGATATCTACACCAAAAACAGAAGAACACGTATTAGCAAGAGGGATAAGATGACGTCCGTTTCCACAGCCGATATCAGCCGCCACATCCTTCTGATTTAGCGAATCAATGAAATCAAGACAAAAGTTCCAGGGTTTTTGTCTAGTCGTATCAAAGCTTTCTGCTATTGCATCCCAGGTTTCTTGCGTGATAAAACGATATTCTGAAGCCATTACTCTTCACCAAGAAGTTATCTTACAGTATGTGATCAGTTATAAGTTCAAACGCAATAACCGGATGTTCAAGATGAAATGCTTGAATGGTTTTTGGATGGATCTCTCCAAAAATTCCAATCTCAGTTTCTTTTTTCATAACTGCAGCACAGCGTCCCTGGATGAATGCACCATGAGACTTTTCCTTTATCAGAGGTTTCTGTCCACATTCGCGAATCACGTTTTCTACAAGGGATTTACATTCAGTGAAACTTGCTTTCGCATCTATTTTAAGACCTGCGATATGGTATTGGTTTTTTGCTTGTTCATCTACCACAATTCCTACCTCAAAAATCTGTTGTGGTAACGAATGATGTCGGTTCTCTCTAAGGAGTTTTAACAATGAGGGAAGCAGACTTATCCGTAGCCCGCTATATTCTTCACCGATAGGGTTTTCGATTTGAACCATGGTTCTTTTTTCAAGTCCCATGCGTGTAAATTCATCTTCTTTATTGGAAATAACAAAAGTAGTCACCTCGTTAAAGCCAACACCAATCATGACACTGCGTAGCGTTTCAAGTAGGTGTTGATGTAGTAACGTTCTGCCAAAGGTCAATGCCTTTGGCAAATCAGTCGGGAATTGGTCATAGCTGTATCCGACCGCTACGTCCTCAACAAGGTCAATCTCATGAAGGATATCGGAGCGCCATGTAGCGACATCAACGTGTATAATCCCGTCACCTGCATCAAATGCATCATGTCCCATTTTTTTCAAATACAACACGATCTCTTTTTCAGTAAAGGTTGTCCCAAGAATTCTGTTTACAAATGCTTTTGATACTTGTTTCTGTAGCGGCGTAAAATCTGGGCAAAGTATGTTTTTTCCTTCATCCTTTACAGTCGTCTGGTAAAGTTTTCCACCTCGTTCTGCAAGAGCAGTGGTAATGATGTTCAGCGCATAGTTAATCGCTTTTTTATCGGTCCCAGTTACATCGATAAATATTTCTGTTGTGTGGGGAGTAACTTCGGTTAATCTGCCGTTGATGATGGGAGGAAAAGAAAGCACGTTATTTTGTACATCAACAATCAAGGGATATCTATCAAACCCTTCAAGGAGGTATGCATAATCAACTCCTTTCTCATGTTTTTTTAAAATCTCACGAAGTGTCATTGGTTCGTCTTTTGCTAGCGGTATAAACGCTATGGAATCAGGATCTACTGCCTTGTAAATAAAAGGAGGGGTCACTGGTTCAGCGTTATGCACACCGATTGCGACTTTCTTTCTGTTTCTTCCTAATCCGATATGAAGTTTCTCTTGTAAACCCATAAGAGAAATGATGAGTTCGCTGCTCATCGTGACATTTTTTACTAACGCGATGGTCACAAATGGTCTTATTTTTTTTACTGAGGGATCGACATGTAAGGTGACATCTGATGTCGTAAGAGTGTAGGTCTGTAATCCTGGTTTAAACTCGAAGTACGCTCGTGATGCACGCGCTATACCTTCAACAGAGGTAAGATCAGGTCTATTAGGGAAAAATTCAATGTTGATTTCTTCGTCTGTGGCATGACTAAAATCTCCACCAATCATCGGAAGTTTTTCGATAAGCTTCTCTTTAGGTATCGTATGACCCAGTAACTGGCTAAAATCCTGGTATTTGAAGGTTACAAGTGGCATATTAGTAAGGAAATAGAATGCAGGTATATTTGATTTTGGTGTTCTTTGGCGAATTTGTTAAAAAACAAATATAATTTATAAAACTTTATATACACTGATAGGTATTATTTTTGAAAAAATGGCGAAAACCCTGATTCTTAATATCGATCGTGACGATGATTTTGGTAGGAAGGCTCAGGTTAAAAGTCCGATTATAGGCGTCCAAAATAATATAGATGCGGCCAATAAAATTGGGATTATCGATCCAGAAGATTCAGATTTGAATGCGATTTTTTTTGCCATTTCTATCTATGAAAATCTAAAAAAAGAAGGAAAAGATGTTGAGATAGCTACGTTATGCGGAGACATAAACGTTGGTATCTCATCCGATCAGAGATTGTCTGAACAACTTGACATCGTGATTCAACAAACTAATGCAGAGGATGCAATTGTCATAAGCGATGGAGCTGAGGATGAATATATTCTACCCATTATCCAATCCCGGTTAAAAATCAGTTCGATCCAACGAGTGAATGTCAAACAGAGCAAACAGCTGGAGGATACTTATTATCGAATCATCAAACTTCTTGATGAAGATAAAGTAAAGAAACAATTTTTCCTTCCAATTGCATTGATTCTGATTGTCTGGGCTATTTTTGCTATCTTAGGGATGGCGGGTAGTGGCTTTGGTGCTATATTATTTACTTTAGGCATGTATCTTCTTATTAGAACGTTTGGTTCTGAGAAAAAAATCGCGATGATTTGGCATGAATTTCGAGCAGGTCTTCTGTTGGGGAGGCCATCGTTTTATACCTCTATTTTAGCGTTTGTTATCATTGCGGTTACCGTGTTTTATGCGTATAATAACACATTTACCTTCTATCAACAATATCTGGACGTTCTCATCTTTAAATTTCTTGCGGCAATCATCTGGGGGGTTGTTGCATCAGGACTGCTTGCTGCGTTTGGAAGAGTCACTGATCTATATATCAGAGAAAAAAAGATTTTATGGTCCTACTGGATCGTCCCGTTTTCATTATTTGGATTTGGGTTTATTGGCTCCATCCTCTTTGATACCTTTGGTCATGTCATTTGGGAATTTCATAAAAACAAAGTATTTTTAATAGACGTCTTTTACACTCTTTCATTCTGGGGATATATTGTAGCAGGAATCCTAATTGTTTTTATTGGTGCAGTCAGCTATCATTACATCAAAGAGGAATATATCCATGAGACCTATGAAGCCAATATAGAAGAACAGACCCAGAAAATCCTAAAACATCATGCGAAATAATCGTCTAACCGTTACTTTAATAACTCTTATTGTATTCATCGCCCGAGATTATGTCGATTGTTGAAAGTATTCTCCTTTTTCTCACCATCATCCTAGTGTATGCAGGAGTGGTGTTTCTCCTATCCAAAAAAGGGGTTTTAGAAACACATAATATCTCGTTTTATGGACCTGCACTTATGTGGCGTACTCAAAAAGGAATACTGTTCCTTAAGAACCGCGCGAAGCAAAAACGACTCTGGAAACTTTATGGAAATATCGGCATTGTCTTTTGTTTTATCACTATGGTTTTGATGACAATCTTGATGATTATGACTGCGTGGCTGGTGTTTGGATTTACCCCAGCACAGCGTGAAACGCTGCCGGGACCTGAAGTTGCTCTTGTGCTTCCTGGTATCAACCCGTTGCTTCCCTTGGAATACCTTGGATACGTCCTTTTAGGGCTTATCGTCGCAATCATCGTTCATGAGTTCGCCCATGGTATCCTTGCGTTGGTTGATTCTATCAAAGTGAAATCCCTTGGGATTCTGTATTTAATCGTCCCCATTGGAGCATTCTGTGAACCTGATGAAGAAGAGGTAAAAAAAGCAAAAATCTTTCCTCGGATGAGAATTTATGCCGCAGGGCCAACAGCAAATATTGTTGTGGTTCTTGTATGTATCATATTGTTTTCAGGGTTGTTTATGACCTCGGTTACACCGGTAAGTGAAGGGGCGATTGTATTTACGGTTGATACTGATTCACCAGCATCACAAATAGGGCTTCAAACCGGAGTCATCATCACTGGTTTTAATAACACCGTTATTCGCTCTGGTAATGAGTTCTTCACCGTATGGAATAAGACTAGGGCAAATCAGACGGTTAATCTTACGTATATCAAAAACGCAGTGTCACAGACGACTGAAGTGACACTAGGGGATAAATACATCGAATATGCAAAACGACCATACATCTACATGAATAATGAATCCTATAAAGGTAAAGGATATCTTGGAGTTCAATCATTGGTTCGGGACTCGGTCTACCAAGAATATCTGACCATTATGAAAAATCCGTTTTCTAAATTCCCGCAAGGACTTCTTACATTCTATAGTCTTCCTTTGATTGGGTATTTCGCGGGATATAACCCTATCGTTTCTCCGTTTACTGAGACCTATATGATCACTGGTCCGCTTGGTGTTCTCCCTGTTTCTCTTTTTTGGATTCTTATTAATGCTGTGTACTGGATTTTCTGGTTGAACTTGGCAGTGTCTCTATTCAACGTGCTTCCAATGGTTCCTCTTGATGGAGGATTCCTTTTTAATGACGGTATACGAGCGATACTTACGCGGCTGAAAAAAGGGTTGAAGGAAGAAACAAAAGAAAAAATCGTCAAAAACATCTCACTAGCAATCTCACTTCTTATTTTGGGATTGATTCTTATTCCATTTTTCATCAAATATATATAGAAAAAGGGTTTTTTAATGGAGAAGGTCTCCGCCTTTCTCGATATTAATAGAACAAGGAGTGGAAAGCTTCATCCCTGCTTTTCGTAACGCTTCTTGTGCAGGAACAACGAACTGTTCTGTGGTATCCAAGGTCATTAAAATTTGATTCATTTTTACACGAGCTGCGGTACCGACTGGTTTTCCGTAGGCCCGTCTCATACCTTGGGAGACACGGTCAGCTCCTGCTCCTGTTGCTTGTTTATTCTCTCGAATGACAATGTGAGGATAAATTCTGATATGTAATCGGTAATTTGCAGAGCCAATGTTTTTCTCAAGTGCCTTGTTTGCGGAGATACGTGCCGATTCCAAGGCGTTGTGTCGCATTTGGCATTTCTCTTTTGTAACTAATGAGAGCTGAACGGGAAACTTCGCTGTTTTATTACCGATGACAAACTGCGTAAGACGAGATGGGGGGACACCACCCATATATTCTCTTCGAGTTGTTGCCATGCTTTTGACAGAACGAATCATTCTTGCTGGTTTCCGTGACATAGTTTTCACCTAAGTATCTTCTGATTATCTTGGAAAAGCGAAATAAACAATCTATTTATAACACTTTTTACTCCAGTTCCAGTCTCAATACCTTCCTTGTTTGCTGCGAAGCATAACCATAACCTTTAAAACATAGATTAACTTGCCTATTTGGATTCGTGAGAAAAAAATGAAGGACAAATTAGTCATGCCGGGTGATCAGCTTTCCACTTCTGAGGAATTATTACCTGGCGATGGGACCTTTGAAGAAAATGGGATTATCCGAGCAGCACGAATAGGAACCTATATTATCGATGAAAAACATCGTACCGCAATAGTAAAACCAGCATCAAGTACTCCAGTGCTGTTGAAAAAAGGAGACGTTGTGATTGCAAAGGTGATAGTGGCTAAACCCACGATGATTATCGCTGATGTCGTTCATGTTACTGGAAAGAAACGGTCTGTTTCTGGTGACACCGATGCAACTATTCATGTTAAAGAAATCGCCCAAGGCTTTATCAAAGATGCTTCAACAGAGTATAAAACCGAGGATTATATCAGAGCAAAAGTCATTCAAGTAAAACCAAGTGTACAGCTTCAAACAAAAGACCGGAATTTTGGAGCAATAAAAGCGCTTTGTTCAAAATGCCGGCATGCACTCGTTAAAAAAGGCCATGGTCTGGAATGTGAGAACTGCGGTAATAAAGAACACCGACGTATCGCAGATGACTATGGAGCCCTTGATATGAAAAAGTTATAAAGATAATAATATAGTCTGTGAGAACATGAATATGAAAATTATAAGGAAAACAAAAACCGAACTTGAACTAGAGATTACTGGCGAAGATGAAACGATCCTTCATCCGATAGCTCATATCTTATTGCAAAACGATGAGGTAGAATACGCTGCCTGCATGGCAGACAGCCCCCTAGTAACAAAAAAACGCCTCTTTATCCGAGTCAAAAAAGGATCCCCTAAGGATGCCCTAAAAAAAGCCGTTAAATACCTTGAGAACGAAGTTAAACAATTCGGTAAGAATTTTGAATAACTCCCGAGTAGCACGTTGATGAAAATCCCTGATTTTGAACATGAAATTGGTATCGATACATATTGTACAAATCAACCTGGAATAGGTGGGAAACTCCGTGTATGCATCGATGATTTCCGCGTCACCGAACTGTTCTTATACCCCTCGAAAAAAGACGGGGGGACTTTTACTATTGCTAAGGTCAATAGTCGAAATTGGGAGACTCACACCCTTGTCAAAGAAATTGCACGTCGTTTGCATGTGTCACAACGACGAATAAGTTTTGCTGGCACCAAAGACAAACGAGCATGGACGACCCAGCTGATGTCCTTTGCGCATATTAAACCAGAACAACTCACTAGTCTGTCCATTAAAGATATTTCCATACAGAATATGTATCAATCCGATGCTCCCATACGAATCGGTGATTTACGAGGAAATCACTTCGAAATCACGATACGGAATATCCCACAAACCGTTACACCAGAGCACATCACCTCTCTTTTGAGTCCATTTAAAACGTTGGGTGGTTTTCCAAATTTCTATGGAATTCAACGATTTGGTATTATTCGACCAATCACCCATCTTGTAGGTAGAAACATTATCCAGGGGATGTTCGAAAAAGCGGCCATGACGTACATAGCTCATCCGAACAAAGGCGAAAATGAGATGATCTATAAGTTACGTGCGGACCTTGAAAAAACAAAAGACTACAGAAAAGCATTTCACGGTTACCCCGATACATTGAATTTTGAAAAAGCAATGGTAAATAAATTGATACAAAATCCAGACGATTTTATTGGTGCATTCAAAGAACTCCCAAAAAATCTGCTTCTAATGTTTGTGAATGCATATGAATCATATTTATTTAACAAGATACTTAGTGAACGCATTAAAAGAAACATCCCCCTTCATCAGGCGATAGTTGGTGACTTGATCTCCCCGATAAGAAAGAATCTGATTACCTCTGAAATCATCCCGGTAAGTGAGTTAAACATCGATAAAGTAAACAAACAACTCTCTAAAAAAAAGGCGGTTGTAACCGGGCTGCTCATCGGCTATGATACTGTTTTTTCAAAAGGGGAGATGGGGGAAATAGAACATGCTATTATTGAATCTGAAAAAATTGATCCAAGAGATTTTATTATACCAGAGATTCCCTTTCTTTCCTCCCAAGGATCACGACGCGCTTTACTAGCATTGATGCCTTGGCTTAAATGGACGATTCGACCTGATGAGTTCTCAAATGATAATCAAGCAGTTACGGTATGTTTCGAGCTTCAGAAAGGATGCTATGCAACTGCTTTATTACGAGAGCTTATGAAATCGAACGACCCGAAAAATTATTAGAGGGGTTTGCAAGGGAAATGGTTTTAACGAGGTTGTGTCATTACCTGACAGTTTAAACTACCTTTGATCAATTCCGGTGCATACAAATGATTCGCCCTCCTCAGCAGAAATACAACCCAAAAGAATTTGAAGAACGTATTCGAAAATTCTGGAAAGACAATCATGTTTTCAAAAAATCAATTGACCAGAGAGAAGGAAGCCCAGCGTACGTTTTTTTAGAGGGGCCTCCAACTGCAAATGGTCTTCCTCATCCAGGTCATGTTCTAACCAGAGTTATGAAGGATTTGATCCTACGATATGAGACGATGAAGGGTCATTATATCCTACGAAAAGCAGGATGGGATACACATGGATTGCCTGTTGAGATAGAGGTAGAAAAAAAACTTGGTCTTGAGGATAAACAGGCCATAGAGAGATATGGCATAGCAAAGTTTAATGAAGAATGTAAAAAAAGTGTTTTTCGATATGAACATGCCTGGGTGGAGATGACCCAGCGGATCGCATTCTGGCTTGATATGGACAATCCCTATATCACCCTTAAGAATGATTATATAGAGTCAGTCTGGTGGTCATTGCAACAAGCATGGAAAAAAAAGCTGCTATATCGCGGTCACAAGGTTGTTCCATATTGTCCTCGCTGTGGGACTGCACTGTCAACCCATGAGATATCCCAAGGATACAAGATGGTCGAAGACCCCTCAATCTTTGTCAAATTCAAACGAAAAGATAAAGAGGAGTACTTCCTTGCCTGGACCACCACGCCCTGGACGTTGATATCCAATGTCGCCCTTGCAGTCCACCCGAAAGAGCCCTACATCAAAATACGATTGAATGGGGAAGTGCTCATCCTAGCTGAGGAACGGGCATCTGCTCTTCTTAAAGGTCAAGAATATGAGATGCTTGATCGGTTCATAGGAAAAGACCTTGAACATATACAGTACGACCCGCTCTTCGCCTATACTACTCCAGAGAAGAAAGCCTGGTATGTGGTTCTTGCTGATTTTGTCACGATGGATGATGGAACCGGTATTGTTCATATCGCCCCTGCGTTTGGGGAGGATGATTATAATGTTGGACGTGTGTATGATCTCCCGGTCGTCCAACTTGTAGGGCTTGATGGAACCTTCCCTAAGAAGGTGACGTTGTGGAGTGGACAATTTGTGAAAGACGCTGATCCAAGTATCATCCAATATCTCGAGGAACGTGGGTTGCTTGCTGGCACAAAAAAACACGTGCATGAGTATCCGTTCTGTTGGCGCTGTGACTCGCCGTTGTTGTATTACGCGATGGAGTCCTGGTTCATCGCTATGTCAAAAGTCCAAGAATCCTTAGTGAGGAACAACAACAAAATCGGTTGGTATCCACCACATCTGCAACAGGGACGGTTTGGTGATTTCATCCGTGACGTGAAAGACTGGGCACTCTCACGAGACCGGTATTGGGGTACTCCTTTGCCGATTTGGACCTGTTCCAATAAGAACTGTCATCATATCGAATGCATCGGCAGCGTTCAACAGCTCCGTGACCTTAGTGAATCATTCCCGCAGGAGTACGACCTGCATAAACCGTTTGTCGATGAACTTAAGGTAAGATGCCCGAAATGCAAGCAGCGGATGATACGGGAAAATGAAGTCATCGACTGTTGGTATGACTCAGGCTCATCATTTTTTGCACAATGGCATTACCCGTTTGAACATACAGAACTCTTCAAGAAGAATTTCCCCATCGATTTCATCAGCGAAGCGTTGGATCAGACCCGGGGCTGGTTTTATTCCCTGCTTGCGATCTCTACATTTTTATTTGAAAAACACCCTTATAAAACCGTTCTTACGCTTGGCTTAGTCCTTGATAAAGATAACCAAAAAATGAGTAAAAGTAAAAAGAACTATGTTGATCCAAGCATCATTCTTGATCATGAGGGAGCGGACGCGTTACGCTGGTACCTTATCTCTGCAAACGCTCCATGGATGTCCACCCGCTTCTATGAAGAAGCAGTTAAAGACACCCTTGGAAAATTCTTACTGACGTTTTGGAATTCGTATAACTTTTTTACTACTTATGCAGCGCTTGATGTATTTGACCCGACACAAAAAAGAATACCTCTTGCAAAACGAGGAGCTCTTGATCGATGGATTCATAGTAGGTTTAATAAGTTAATCCGAGAGGTTCAGAGTTACATGGAAGAGTTTGAGACCCATAAGGCCGCTCGGGCAATCGAAGTGTTTGTCATCGATGATTTTAGCAACTGGTACCTAAGACGGTCCCGGAAACGACTTTGGGTCGATGAGAAAACCACTGATAAGCTTTCTGGATATTTTACCATGTATGAAATCTTTGTTGGGTTATCGCAACTCCTTGCACCATTCATCCCATTTATCACAGAGGAGATGTATCAGAATCTCAGAACAGATGCTATGCCAGAAAGCGTGCATCTATGTGACTATCCTGCGACTGACAAAAAAGCAATCGATGAAGATCTTGAAAGAAGTATGGAACTGATCCGAGCCCTGGTCGAAGCAGGTAGAGCGCTTCGTTCGAAAATAAACATCAAGGGTAGACAACCCTTGCCCTCAGCCTCGATTGTTTGTTCCAAGGAAATTGAAACATCAACACAATCATTAGTTGAGTTGATAAAAGAAGAGTTGAATGTAAAAACCATTGGGTACGAACGGGATGCTTCTTTATTTATGACAAAAACCGTTAAACCAAAGATATCTCATTTAGGACCAAAATATAAGCAGAAAGCAAAAGAGATTATCCAAGTGCTTGAAACACAGGATATGCATCTTCTCTATCAACAGCTTCTGAAACAGAAAGAAGTTGTATTTACCATTGGTGCCGAAACGATTAGACTCACCATTGATGACTTTGAAATCGTTGAACACGAAAAGAAGCACTATGTAAAAGCCACCGAACAAGATATGACCCTATTTGTAGAAACAACCGTCACTGACGAACTGGAGACCGAAGGGTTAGCACGGGAGATTATCAGACGAATCCAATCTATGCGTAAAGAGTTAAACCTTGCTGTGGAGGACCGGATCATAACAGAAATCACCCTTGAAGAAAAGATAAGAACGGCGCTAGAGGCATGGAAGGACCATATCAAGGAGGAAACACGATCGAAAACCGTCACTTTTGTAAATACACCAAGCGGGACGCTGGTAAAACAATGGACGATCGATGATAGTAACGTCGATATAGGTATACGAACCTAGAAAAACAAAATAGGAATCTAGCAAATTATTCTTTTTTATATAACAGATGGATTTTTCAAACGAACCAAATGTATTTTATAGTTGTTATATTACCACCTGTTGATGATTTGTTTAGGTATTGAGGGAACAGCACATTCCATTGGTGTTGGTATCATTCAAGAACGCAAAGGAACGTGTCAGGTGCTTTCCAACAAAATTAAAACCTACCAACCAGAAAAAGGCGGGATTCACCCAAGAGAAGCCGCAAACCATCATGCAGCGAAGATCGCAGGTCTCATCCATGAGTCTGTACGAGTCACAACCATTGACTTTTCTGACATCGATCTCATTTCGTTTTCTCAAGGACCCGGTCTTGGTCCATGTCTTCGCACTGCGGCAACCGCCGCCCGCGCCCTTGCATTGACCATAGAAAAACCTCTCATTGGAGTAAATCACTGTGTTGCACATTTAGAGATTGGTCGGGGGACGGTCAGGGAATGTACAGACCCTGTGTTGTTGTATGTTTCTGGTGCAAATACACAAGTGATTGCATTTGCTGAAAAAAAATATCGAGTTTTTGGGGAGACTCTTGACATCGGTATCGGAAATTGTCTTGATAAATTCGGAAGAGCATTAGGGCTTGAATTTCCTTGTGGACCAAAAATTGAGCAATTGGCAGCAAAAGGAAGCCAGTACTTACCACTTCCTTATTCTATTAAAGGCATGGATATTGCGTTTTCTGGTTTGCTTACCGCATCGGAGAACTACGTCAAAAAAGGCAAGAACCTGGAGGATGTATGTTTTTCAATGCAAGAGACCACATTTGCAATGCTTACAGAAGTTACTGAGCGAGCGATGGCACATACGGAAAAACAGGAAGTTCTTCTTGGTGGAGGTGTCGCATCAAATAAACGACTTCGCGAGATGGTGCAAACGATGGCTCTTAATCGCGGTGCAAAATTTTTTGTTCCAACTCGGGACTTATGTATCGATAATGGTGCTATGATCGCATGGCTTGGTTTACTGATGTATCAGAGTGGATGTCGGATGAGCATCGATAACAGTCTGATTAATCAGCGGTTTCGAACCGATATGGTAGAGGTGACCTGGCGTGACTAAAAAAATCCTGTATCGAGGTGCTGAAGCAGAAATCCTCTTATCAACATATATGGGGAGAACCGTGGTTGAGAAACGACGGGTTCAGAAAGCGTACCGTATTAAAGAAATCGATAGGCAGCTAATTGCCTCACGAACAAGGGAGGAAGCAAAGCTGATGGCGGAGTCACGTCGCATTGGTGTTTCAGTTCCCCTCATCTACGATGTTGATCTTTTCAACGGCATCATCACCATGGAGTATCTAGCAGGGGACCGTGTCAAAGACATTCTGAATATATTAGGTAAACAGAAGAGAAAACGAATCTGCCAGAAGATAGGGGAAAGTATCGCTCGACTTCATAATCATGACATCATCCATGGCGATATTACCACATCTAACATGATTCTTTTTTATGATCGGCTGTATTTCATTGATTTTGGGTTGGGGTGTAAAACCATTGAAATTGAGACAAAAGCAGTGGACCTCCACGTGCTTATGGAAGCGTTTGAATCAACCCATTCTCAATATTCTTCTTGCTTTAATAATGTGCTTGATGGATATAAAAAAAATTACCGCGGGGATCCCGTACGAGTGCTTCATACGATTGATGATATTATTCGGCGCGGACGATATCGATAAAAAAATTAGAATAGAGACAGGAAAAGAAAACGTTATAAAAATTCTTTAATTTTCTCAGGCTTGAGATTTATTATATGATGATTGCGTTGGGTAGACGAGATCTACATAAGGAGAGGACTATCAATAACATTTGCATAATTTACTGACAGTAGACTATCGAATTTTTTCGCATGTTTTAGGTCCTTGGCTGTGAAGATTATAACCCAGTCATATTCACCATGTCTATAATAGCTGCTCTCGATAGTTATTCCTATTTTTTGATCTTCATTTCCTAGATGGTTAGAGACGATATTTTCAATGGTTTATTCATCGACTATGTTCATTGTTCGTTTGATTAATAATAGGTACTTCTGAAGAGCTTGATGTTCCGCCTAAAAATCGTGGTTTACCCCCCAGATTATCTTTTTTTCTTCTAATTTTCTAATAATTCTACTTATTTTTCCTGGAGAAACCACAGTGTTTTGCGATTATTTCAATATTATTATTTGAATATTTCGCAAGTTCTGTAAGGACTGCAATCTCATCTTTGTGTAAATGTTCTTCATTTATTTTTTACATACCTTTCAACGTAACTTATAATGTTTACAACAGCATCTTGGTTAAAAACATAATCCCCTGCTAAAACCTTTATTTTAAGATTAATCGGGAGAGCTTTATTCTAATAATTATGATTTTATAAAAATAAAAGCAGAAGTAAAAATAATATACAGATGAAATAAAAATTTAATAGAGGATTACCTGCAATAATTATATACACGATATGTCTTCATTGTCTTGTTTATTACCATCAAGAAAAAAGGATGATAGAGACTGTATGACGCAATTGTATTTTATCACAGGCAATAAAGGAAAATTTCATGAGGCAGCAGAAAAACTTCGACCATATGGTTATACAGTTGTTCAAAATGATATCGGTTATCCAGAAATCCAAGCAGAAAGTCTTACGGATGTAGTCACCTGGGCTGTGTCTGATATTCAAAAACGTGTTAATCATGCATTTATGATTGAGGACGCAGGATTGTTTATTGAACCACTCAAGGGGTTCCCCGGAGTATACTCGAAATATGTGTTCTTCACCATCGGGTTATCAGGGATTCTTCGACTGCTTCGTAGTGAAGAAAACAGAAAAGCAGTGTTTCGATCGGTATATGCGTATAGCAAGCCTGGCAGAAAAACACTGGTTGTGACTGGAGAATGCATCGGGACCATAGCAAAGCAACAAAGGGGGGGGCATGGATTTGGTTATGACCCGATTTTTATACCACGTAACGAGGAAAAAACCTTTGGGGAGATGTCTATGGAAGAAAAAAATCAGTTTTCTCATCGGGCGAAAGCTCTTGAAAAACTTATTGCTGCTCTGAACAAAAACAAGTAAGAGGAAATATGACGAATGAGATACTGACCATAAAAATAACTGATTACCTCATTCCTTCAAAAATTTATGTCTATACATTCTCAAACGACTATTGAACACATATTCTGACCGATAGTGATAATGATGATTCATATATTAAGAAAAGAATAGAAAACAACAAGGTAATTGGAGACCTTTAAAGATAGCAAAAAATAAAATTATATCAATGCTTTCTATAAGGTTTAAAAAATAAGGCATATGACAGGCTCGAAAAAGAGTTTAAAAGAGAAAGGATCAGAAACCATTGGATGGTCTCTATTCGGTCTATTGAGGTCGATAAATAAGTTTATAATAGTATCGGAGGAAAAAGGAATATTTTATATAAAGAAGAAGGTTTTGGGGCTGAAAAGATAAATAGAAAAAATCTTCGGGAAATGTTGAATTATAGAATGAAACATTGCCTTTAGATATATATGGCCCGAATAGTGTAGCCTGGTAACATATGGGACTGTGGATCCTCTGTGCCGGGTTCAAATCCCGGTTCGGGCCTTAATTCATTAAGTCCAGAACGCTTATGAGAATCGCTTTTTACAATCTAAAATTTAGTTGATTTTATAAAAGTTAATAAACGATGATTTTTCATTACTATCCGCTCTATCAGATAAGCATAATACAGATTTCAAGTAAAAAGCTACTTCTTTCAAAAAAAGATTTATTGGTTGCTATAGATAACTATTTGTATTTGTATGAGATTCATTTAAGCATATATTTTTATATGATGAATACTATAAAACTATTAGACAAAGGTAAAGGAAGAATATGGACGATGGAATCAAGGGAATAACTCTCATAATATCTGTCCTATTGATCTCTTTATTTTTTTTCGTATATTTGATAAAAGAGCTTGCTGTGGTCTTTTTCTTGATTTCATTGGTTTTAATACCTCTCTTAGGGTACACATTTGTCGTATTAATTACAACCAAATGGGATAACTATAAAGCAATTAAGGAATGGCAGAAGGTTGAAGAAATAAAAAAAATACGACCACCCGGTATTGATAATATCATACAAGAACAAAAAAAGCCATAAATGTAAAAAAAACCTACCTACAGAGTCATTAATGAATGCAGCATAAAGAGGATCATTGCATTTATAAAAGACAGTGAATAGATGATTGTTAGATACTACTAAAGACAAACAACCTCTTTTAAGCATGCACAGACATATTTTTATGGAAGGATGTGAATGTCCAAAGAGTTACCCATTACAAAACCAATTGTTACTATGAAACAATACCTGGTGTGTTATCTATGGAAAAAAAAGTTGCCGTACGAATCGTAAGCAAATATCTTAAGAAGGGTAACATGGCTCGATGCTTACGTGATATTCTTCCCGCAGCGGGATTATCCAAGAAACAACGGCAGGAAATTTCTGAAATCGTCCATGATGTGGTTCGTTGGAAACGATTGTATGAACATATCCTTGATAATCGTGGTTTGTCATTATCTGCCGAAAATTTTGTGAACCTTGCCAGAGATGGTGCGCAGGCAGACGCATATTCCTATGCCTTTGAATATCGATACTCGTGCTCTTCCTATGTAGCAGATATACTCAAGGACCACGCAGAATGGGCTGATTTTCTTAACGAGATGCCACCGACCACGCTCTGTATCAATTTCAACAAAACTACGATAGATAAGGTACTAACCCTGCTTCAACAGGAGACACTTCCTTCAGAACGTGGTGTGCTTCCTTCTGCTGTGCTGACAACTTCAGTTGGCAAATACTCAAAGGTGATTCAACAATGTTTTGCCCATGTTCAGGATGAAAGCAGCCAGTTTGTTTCCTTTCTTGCTTCAATCTTGGGTGATTCAATTTATGATATGTGCGCAGGTAATGGTGGGAAAACTCTTGCCCTTGCATCAATTACAAGAAATCAGAAGAAGCTCTCTGCCTATGACCTCAACGCTACAAAACGAGCAACCCTAAAACGAAGATGCGAAAAATATAACGCAATCGTCACCGTGGAACAATATGCATCAGAAAAGACCTATGACCTCGTGTTGGTTGATGCTCCTTGCAGTGGACTTGGGGCAGCACGGAGAAACCCTGAAGCAAAATACATAAACGGAGTCGACAACCTTCCAAAGACCCAAATATCCCTGTTATGTCAGGCAGCACAAAATGTTCGGAAGAATGGGATGCTTTTCTACGCGGTCTGCACCATAACCCCCGAAGAGACAACACGGGTAATCGAAACATTCCTTAAAAACGAGAGGTTCACAGTCTCGTATTTTGAACAGCAACCATACCAAACGTTTTTATTAAGAAATTCATTCGGCGCGTTCACGATGCTTCCTCGAGGTGACCTGTTTTTCTTATCGGTCCTGAAAAAAGAATAAGCAAATAAATAGAAGAAGGCAGCGAGGAAGGAGGGGAAAAAATATGAAGAAGAAACATGAGAATAGTATTTTCCCTTCCTCACCAGATTATTTCTTTCTCGCTACCGGTATATAAATCTGTTGTGACAAAATAGCAAAATGTAATTTTACCAAGTTTCGTCACATCTTATACATCACAAGACCAGAGAGCATTTTAGGAAGGAAATAGGTGGACTTCTGCGGCATATGTTCACTTTCATCAGCGATCGCTTTTAACTGGTCGATCTTTGTCGCATTCATAAGAATCGAGAAATCGTATGCCCCATCGTCAACAAATTGGATCGCTTCAGAATCGACTCTGGTGTATTTAACATGATCTTCAAGATTTTTCTCTGTGATGCCAAAGAATTCCTCCAAAATCAGTTTATGGAGTATGGAGACATCAAGTGTTCTCCATGTTCGTGAATGATCGGGTGCCTTTGAGTCCATGACACGCTCATCCTTCAACGTCAAACTATAATACACTCCTTTTGTGTACAATGCATATCTATGCATATCAGTTGTCGCAATATCCTCTATTATGGTTTTTCCAATTTGTTGATAGTCTTTTGTAATAACATCCACAGGTTTTTTTACCACGGTGAAGTATTTCTGAAGTTTTTTACATGTCTCGTCTATGTCGATGTCATGCATTTTTATTAAACGGTGCGTGGGAAGAATAGAAAGACCTGGATCAAGCATATTGCATAGGACCACCATGATGTATTGGAAGGGTGTATAAGGATCGTTGTTTCCTGTTTGCTGTTGTTTTTCCAATGCATAATTCACTGATGTTTGATAGCGATGGTGTCCATCTGCGATAAAAAGAATTTTTTTTTCCAGTGCATCAATGATTGATTGAACCACTTTTTGGTCATCTACACAATAGAGCTTATGGATAAACCCGTCATATCCTTTTACGTTAATAAGTGGATTGTCAAGTGCAGCATTGATGGTTTTCCTGATGCTGTCATTCTCATCAATGTACATCAGCTGAATCGGCTCGAGGTTCGCATGGCATGCACGGAGGAGATTTAATCGGTCTGTCTTTGGTTTTGCCAGTGTTTTTTCGTGAGCTTTGATTATTTTGTAATTTGGGTCAAGTTTTAGAAGAACATAAAACCCGTTCATTTGTTTTTTTTCTTTATTGATTTTATAATCTATTTTATAGGGATAGATTGCAGGTATATTAGTTGGATGTAAAATCCCTTGTTGTTGCCATGCATCAAATGTTTGTTGTGCTCGTGTATATCGGTTTTTTATTTCCGTATCATCTGGGAAGATTTTTCCTAAGATGAGTCTGACGAAGTTATATTTATGTTTCTGATAGAGCTCGTTTTGCATTTGTTCTGAAATAATGTCGTAGGGTGGTGTCATGACATCCTCTAGTTTTTGTATGTGTTTCTTATTGTAGATTAGTCCTTTAAAGGGAGCGATCTCTACCATCTTAGATAACTCTCCTATTGTGGTTTGATTCTGGTATCATCTTGATGATTAAATAGGTTATGAAAAGAAATGATTTAGAGCATATTCTTTGCAGAGGGTTCGAAACATTCATACACTTTGTTATATCTCTTATTAAATATATTTAATAGAAACATTTAAATGACCGTGCAGAATTACTTATATAATAAAGGTGTTAAACAAGTAAATAAAAGGAGGACTTATCATGAAAAATAAATTAATTGCGAAAAGCTTGATTATTGGAATAATACTTTTTATAGGAGCCAGTGCTGCATCAGCGAACACACTCACCTTATCATATACGCCACAACCAATCAATCGCGGCTGGTTATATGTTGGTGGAAACGGAACTGGAAACTATACCACAATACAAGAGGCGATTGACAACGCAACCAATGGGGACACCATCTTTGTATATAACAACACGTATAATGAGAATATTGACACCAAACTAAAAAAGATCACTTTGCTTGGGGAAGATCGCGATACAACCATCATCAAAGGAGTTTCAACCGATGCTGTCGTAAGAATTGGTACAAGTGATACAACCATTTCAACATTCACCATTATTGGAACACCAACCGAAATGGTCATACAGGTCGCATCGTTAAGCGAAAACGTCCTTATCACAAATAATCTAATAAAAGACGGGGGATATGGAATATCACTTGGCTTGACAACAAGCAAAGTCACCATCTCAGAAAATACAATCATCAATAATGCGTTCAGTGGTATTTCAGGGTCAACTACAACTTATAATACTATCAATCATAACAGTATTGAAAATAATGGAGACCAAGGAATTGGGCTGTCACTTGGTAGCCATCATAATTCCATTGTGAACAATTCGATTAAGAATAATGCAAAGGAAGCAATTCTAATTGATGGTCTTACAAGCACTGATAATACGATTTCAGGCAATGATGTTTCTGATAATGAAATCGGTATTCGGTTGTCCAAAGCAAGTTCGAACAAGATACAAAGTAACAATATCGAGTTAAGTACCATGGAGGGAGTGCTTCTCCAAACAAGTAATGAAAACGCTATTGAGATGAACAATTTCATCGATAACAAACGCCAGGCGACGTTTAAGCTTTCGTCAAGGAATACCTGGGATGCAAACTATTGGAGCAACTGGATTGGGTTTAAACTGTCAGCCCCAATCTTCCAGAACTTCCCTAAATTTATTGTCGGTGGACTGCGCATAAACACTGATAAAAACCCTGCGAAAACACCCTATAACATCTCGGTGTTTCTCTAACCCTCTCTCTCCTTCTTTTTATTATTTTCTTATAATGTGGTTTGTAGATTATTTTATATACACATAGTTGACAAAAAAATCACTTTTTCCTTGCATTCTTCTTAATTACATCAACAACAGTATCAAATTGTTTCTTACTCCGTATATTGATATTCTTCTTATTCAACTGGTCCCAGCCAAGTAAAAACGGCTTCCGCACTCCATCCTGAAGGTAATACAGATTCTTTTCACCTTTTATCTTGTAGCTGCATGATTTTTCTCTCACGATTTCTATGCCGTTGATGTCCTTCAACACTTCTTTTAACATCTCAATGGATGTAACTCGTTTTTTCATCTTATCACTCCATAACAGTAAGTCGATGTAGCCGTACAAATAGGTTCGGTGGATATCCATAATTTTTCTTGATTTTTATTAAAATCAGATGAGAATAGGAAAGAATTAGGCGATAGGGCTAATCTATTTTGGAAATGTTGGCAGAAATAAATCTGCGGAAGATGAGATGTTAAGGTTTAAAAAAGAGAAAAAGAGATGAGTAAAAGTTTAGCTTTTCTATATTCATTAACAGGTTTTATACCAGACACTAAAGCACGAGTGATTAGTCCGTGTACAAACATAGTAGTGAATGATGCTCGATGATCAAATCCAGGTCATTAATAAAACAAATATCGAGTAAGAAATATATTTCAATTGATAGTACCTTATCATAATCAATGTGATTTGCTAAAAAATACTATATTTGTATGCTGGGTCAATGCTTAAGCCTTTATAGTTTGTTAATTATTATCACAAAACATGGGTTATGTTTATATACTAGAAAAAATTGACACATAACGCCTATAATTAAAATGTGAAAATACAGAAGGAGGTTGCAGTTAACTAAATGAAATACCGAGATATTCTGACCGCGTTTCTTGTTATTGGATTTTTCCTTTCTCTAGCATACACCATTGCTGTCGCTAACTCGGTCTGGTGGTGGATTGCGCCTGTTGTGTTTGGTATTGCGATTGTATGGGCGATGTACTACCTCTGGTTGACTTAAATTCACTTTGATGTAACCGCTGATTATTTCTCTTGTATACTCTAATCTTCTTAAGAGAAAACTTTATAGAACTTTTATGATTCAGCATCATAAATGAAGATACAAACACTCAAACAAGCAGAACAACTTCTCCAAGAGTACTGCCTCTGCGACTCCTGCTTAGGTAGGTTATTCAGAAAAGATATCAAGGAAGGGAACAACTCAGAGAAGGGAAAAACTATCAAAAAACAACTCCATTTTAAAAAGAAAATTATAACAAGTGACTGCTGGTTATGTGAAGGACTCATTGATGAAATCCCTCATTTTATCGATATTATCACCAGGATGCTTGAAGATTATGAATTTGAGACCTTTCTAATCGGTTCGAAAATCGATGAAGACATCAAAGAAAGAGAGCAACATCTTTGGAAAGAGCTTCAGCTTCAAGACGCTGAACCAATCAAAATGGAGATCAATAGGGAGATTGGGAAAGTCCTTGAGCCCCGACTTAGGAAAACCGTTGATATCGCAAATCCTGACATCATGGCAGTTATCGATACGCTTTATGATTACGTGACACTTCAGATACGTTCTCTTTTCATCTACGGGAGGTATAGGAAACTACAGAGAGGATTCCCCCAGACAAAATGGCCTTGTCAGGTCTGTCTTGGCAAAGGCTGTAAAAAATGCAACTACACTGGTAGTTTATATGAAACTACAGTAGAAGAACTAATCGCTTCCAAGGCGTTGGAACTTACGAAAGGCACCGATGAATCCTTCCATGGGAGCGGACGAGAGGACATCGATGCTCTTATGCTTGGCTCAGGTCGGCCATTTATCCTTGAAATCAAGAACCCGAAAAAAAGAACCATAGATCTTAATGTATTTGAGAAAAAGACAAATATGACTTTCAAAAACAAACTCGAAATCCTTTCGTTACGGTTTTCCAGCCGAGAGGAGATCGCGCGTATCAAGGCAGCAGAATTCAGGAAGACCTACCGAGTAACTCTTGAAGCGGCACAGCCGTTAAATAAAGAAAAACTTATAAAGGTGGCTCAAGCATTACAGGGTAAACTCATAAAGCAGTTGACACCAACTCGAGTCGCCCATCGTCGGGCAAACAAGGTTAGAGAACGAATCATTTACAACTGCACCATTGAATCGGTAGAGGGCTTCATAGCTAGGCTAACTCTTGAAACCGAATCTGGCACCTATATCAAGGAGTTTATCTCTGGTGATGATGAAAAAACTCAACCGAGTCTTAGTGAACTCATCGGCATTCCCTGCAAAGTAAAAGACCTTGATGTAATCGACGTAAAGGGGGAATAATAAAATATGGTGAAACGATCAAAAGGAACCAGAAGTAAAAGCAGATATATCATGAGAAAAAAACCACGGACACGTGGTGTTACCTCTTCAACAAAAGCATTACAACACTTTGAAATTGGAACAAATGTAAGCATCAACATCGACTCTTCAGTTCAAAAAGGCATGCCACATATCCGGTTCCAAGGATACACGGGGAAGATTGAAGGTATGCAGGGAGATGCATATCTCGTTGGTGTTACCGTCGGTAGTAAGCATAAAACACTCATTGTTCTACCAGAACATTTGGGGAGAGTACGATAAATGGTAACTTCCTCAGAACAATCAGGAAAAATCATCTCCCTTGTAGAAGCAAAAAATATTCTTAAAAAGATTAGTAAGGAGCGAAAAGAACTGCTGTATGAGCAGAAAATCGCCTTGGAGCACGCAGAGGCATTTGCTAAACTTTCCGCAAAGCAGACCAAGGGTTTAATCGCTGAATTAATGAAACTTGACCATGTCGAAGAGATACATGCATACAAAATAACCGATATACTCCCGAAAAACGAGGATGACGTTAAAGCTATTTTTGCAAAAGAACGGTACACACCAAATGACAAAGAAGTGAAAAACATCTTAGAGATTGTCAATAAATATTCTCTTGAATAAGTGGTGGGGTAGGTAAACGTGGAAGATTATGTCTATGTCCTGGATTATTTGGCAAAAGGACGAGGAGATCTCCCGGCCTTTAAGAGAAACCCGGTGGTCTATGGCATTGGAGAAAGTCAGTACACTTTTCTTGAGTTGATACCAAAGCGAGATGCGACATTTACCATTGGTGAACGCATCTATGTGGGAAAAGACCCGGCGCTGCGGACAAAGATAGAAAAAATTAAGGGTCGTATCAACTTTGAGGATCTCACTTCAACAGCCCATGGGGAGCTTCCTTATGTGCTTTTGGATATTGTTCATAAAAACGAAGAACGATATGTAAAGTTTTTTAATGAGGCGTCCGCGATCTCAACACGGTTCCACGTCCTTGAGCTGTTGCCAGGTTTAGGTAAAAAAATGATGCTGGAGATCCTTGATGAGCGCAAAAAAAAGCCGTTTACCTCATTTAAAGAGATGCAGGAACGTATTGATTTCCTACGGTCACCTGATAAACTTATTTCAAAACGTATCGAATTGGAATTAACAGACCCAAATCAAAAATACCGTGTGTTCACCCGTGTACCGATGATCCCCCGGGACCATCATTACTGAGAAAATGGCACGACAACGGTATGGACAACATTTTCTTATTGATTCTTCGGTTGCGCGTCGAGAGGTTGCCTACGCACGGCTTACAAAAGATGATGTTGTTCTTGAGATTGGTCCGGGAAAAGGAATAATCACCAGTTTAGTAGCATCAAAGGTAAAACAGGTTTTAGCAATAGAGATAGACCACCATCTCGTTAAGAAGTTACAGCCAATGCTTCAAAAGAACGTAACATTGATTTTGGGGGATGCTTGTTGTCTTGATTTTCAGACGTTGCCGCGATTTACCAAGATTATTTCAAACCTTCCATTTCAGATATCCTCACCGATAACATTTAAATTTTTGGCAACCCCGTTTTCCCGGGCTATCTTGATATATCAAAAAGATTTTGCACAACGTCTTGTCGCATTACCGGGAACAAAAGATTATTCGCGTCTGACCGTCGGGGTTGCGTATAAAGCTTGTTGTCGGATTTTGGAAGACGTTCCACGTACTTGTTTTTCTCCGCAACCATATGTAGATACCTCAATTGTCGAAATTGTACCTTATAAAAAACCAAGGTTTCTTGTTGAAAACGAACAGTTTTTTTTTGATTTGACCAAACAGTTATTTACACATCGGAGGAAAAAAATTCGGCATACGATTAATGCAATCTATAGATCATACAGAAAGCTCCCGTATCTCGAAAAACGAGTTGAGCAGCTGACCCCTGAACAAATCGGAATGCTTAGTAATAAGCTCTATTCGCAGAAAAAGAGTGGCCGAAGCTTTGAATGAAAAGAAAAAATATATTTACATACATTTTTTATAGGAATCTTGCGATTATAAATTCTTGAATCCAACTAAAGACACCAATGAAATCAAGGGCGATTATCAATATAAAAAACAAAAAAAAGAACAATAGTAGCCGTAAAGTGAATCGCATAAACTGCCAGACAAGTAGGATAACAAGAAATACGACCAGAAAAATCGCCCACAGAGGAATCGATATCGAAAGGAACTCCATACCACCTGTAAAAAGTAACATCTTAATTCATTTAAACATTTGGAATGATTCAAATCTCTGCCATGTAGAAATAATTAAAAAATCCTATGATGTGAGATTCCCTGACCGCAATGATGACATATTATCTAACACTAAGTGCTTCAACTTGCTGAAAAATGGGCGAGTTGAATGCTCAATAAAGTAATTGTTTCCCAAACATACAAAAACCCTGATTCTATGTCAAATCTGTGTATCTCCAACACGATTTTATAAAACGACAGACCGTTGAACAACGGCAATACCAGGTTAACATTGCAAACTCCGCGGCTAATGTAAGCACTCTTGTTGTGCTTCCGACAGGTATGGGAAAAACGATTATTGCGCTTCTTGTTATTGCAAAAGAACTAAAAAATGAAAGAAATGTCTTAATGCTTTCTCCAACAAAACCTCTTGTAAATCAACACGCTCAGTCTCTAAACGCTCTTCTTACCGTATCAGATGCCATCGCAGTGTTTACCGGAGAAGTCTCCCCTGAGAAACGAATCGCGCTTTGGAACAACAAACCTATTATAGTCTCAACTCCACAGGTCATAGAAAATGATCTCATCGCACGACGGTATGACCTGTCAAAAATAAACTGTATCATCTTTGATGAAGCGCATCGTGCCACTGGGAATTACTCCTATGTTTTTATCGCAGACATGTTTAAAAAACAACAATCTGAGCGACGGTGCCTTGGCATGACAGCATCACCAGGTGACAATCTCCCAGAAATTTTAGAGGTATGCAAGAACCTTGAAATAACGAACATAGAAATTCGAACAAAAATCGATCCCGATGTCCGCCCATATGTCCATGATCTTGATATAAAATGGAAGGAAATTACACTTCCCCAGGAGTTTAACTATACTCTACAGCTCCTTCGAAAAGCATTTGCTGAACGACTCAAAATCCTCAAAGAACTCGGAGTCCTTGATTCAGCAACCATCGCTCCTATCAACCGTAAGAAACTCTTGGAGGTGCAAGCACGGATACAATCAGATCTCCGCAGCAGCCCTCATCCATCGCAAACCCTTTTTAAAGCTGCCTCAGCGCAAAACGCGGCTATGAAACTTGTTCATGCCATTGAACTACTGCAAACTCAGGGGGTCAACGCGTTACATAACTATATGGGTCGCATAAAAATGGAGGCAAACTCGAAAAGTGGAAGCAAAGCATCCCGGGACCTTCTGAGGGACCCAAACATTCTGGAAGCAATCGCCTATGTAAAATCTTTAAAAATCGAGCATCCAAAAGTCCAGGAAATCGTCAACATCGTTAAAGACCAGATAACTTATAAGAAAGAATCGAAAATCATCATATTTACCCATTACAGAGATACCTCTCATTATTTAGTGAAACAGCTAGAAAAAATACCAAAAATAAAACCAGTAAGATTCATTGGGCAAGCAGGGAAGGAAAACGATAAAGGTCTGACACAGAAAGAACAAATCGATATCATCAGACGATTCAAAAACGATGAGTTTAACGTGTTGATTGCAACCTCAGTTGCCGAAGAAGGTCTTGATATCCCCTCCACGGATCTTGTGGTCTTCTATGAGCCAGTTCCCTCAGAGATTCGGACCATTCAGCGGAAAGGAAGAACCGCTCGGCAGATGGCCGGAAAAGTCATTATCCTTATTGCAAAGGGGACACCTGATGAAGCGTATTACTGGTCAAGCAGGCAAAAAGAAAGAAGGATGCATAAAGAGCTTGAGATTCTTCGAACCGCATTTCGCAAGAGAATTTCAGATCCTGCTGCGGTCTATCGTAACGAGTTACATCATGAAAAACAAAAAAAACTTGATGAATACGAGAAAAAAAGCACATTGAAAATCATTGTCGATCACAGGGAGTCTCGATCCCCTGTCATGCGGTTCCTTACCCAAAAAGACATCATCATCGAACCCCAGCAACTTGATGTAGGTGACTATATTGTCTCATCCCGTATCGGTGTAGAACGGAAAACCGTGGATGATTTCCTCAATTCATTGATAGAAGGCAAGCTTTTTGTCCAAATGAAAAATCTCCGAGCAGCCTACTCCCGGCCTTTGTTGCTTATCGAAGGAGACAATTTGTTAACAAAGCGGAACATTAGCCATAACGCAATCTTTGGGAGTTTTTCGGCTATTATGGTTGACTTTGGTATTCCCATCATCACAACCCACACCCCTCAAGAAACAGCGGATTTCCTGACAGTCATGGTCCACAGGGAGCAAAAAGAGGGAGACAGAGCAGTCGCGGTGCGGGGCGAAAAAACAGCACGAACGATTTCTGAACAGCAACAATTCCTCGTCGAAGGCCTGCCGAACGTCTCAGCGGTGCTTGCACAACGTCTACTGCAGCATTTTGGCAGTATCCGAACCCTTGTAAATGCATCGGAAGAGGATCTCTGTCAGATCAACGGCATCGGGAAGAACATCGCGACAGATATCCTGAGAATACTTAATGCAGAGTATCTCAGAGAGTAGCCCAAATATTTTTATCTCACTTTGTGATTACCCTCAAGTCTAGGGGTGACTAGCTATGCCCAATGATGGTAAAAAGATTGATCAGATTTGCGATGGTTTAAATATGATTAGTGAGGATAATTCAATTCCAAGAAATATTAGACGAGGGGCAGAAGAAGTCAAACAAATCTTATTAAAACCAACAGACCCAATCGATTTGCGTGTTGCCTCCGCAACCTCGATTCTTGATGAACTTGCAAACGATCCGAATATTCCACTCCATGGACGTACCCTTATCTGGAATATCATGAGTCGTCTGGAGGAACTCGCATAATACACTTTTTCACATTCAATACACCCTTCGTTCATTAAAAAGAAATAGGAGGAAGATGAAATGATACGAATCGGGCAAGCGGGTATCCCCTTATCCTGTAAAGGCCGGACAAACAAGGATGGGATTGTTTATACCCATAAAAGCCTTGATTTAAATGCCATCGAGATACAATTCGTCCGTGGATTATACGTTTTATCAGAGGAAGAGGCACAATTCATCAAAGAGTATGCACAAAAAAACGATATTGAAATCCATGTACACGCTCCGTACTATCTGAATTTGGCAGGCGATCACGAGGAAATCATGATGAGTTACGAAAAAATCATGAAATCAGCGCAAATGGCAAATAACATTGGATCAAAAACACTAATTATACACCCAGGATACTACGGGGAGTATAACTCAAAAAAAGCCCTGAAGGTCATTGTTAAAAACGCAAAAAAAATCATCAGTCTATTTAAAAAAGAAAAACTGAAGGTAAAACTTGCCATGGAGACGATGGGAAAACAAAAAGTCTTTGGAAGCTTTGATGAGATCATCGAGGTCTGCACGTATGTAAAAGACATCGTCCCCATTCTTGATCTTGGTCATATCCACGCTAGAGGAAACGGTTGTATTAAAACGCGGGAGGATTTCGAAAAAATCTTTGACAAACTCAAACCATTACGCTTACGACACTATATTATCCATGTTACGGGTGTTTTGTATGAAAACGGGAATGAACTATATCATGTCCCCATCAAGAAAGGGGATATGCCGCTTGCCCCTCTGATTGATGTGATCCTGGATCGGAATCTGAATGTCACGCTCATCTCAGAATCTCCTTTGCTGGAACACGATGCAGTATACATTCGACTTCAAGTGGAAAAAGCAATAATGAAAAGAACAGGTAAAGAAAGCGCCTATTACAAAGATCTCTCAGAGGTCATGAAGAAATGACGGGCACAGATACGTTTCATGAATCACTCCAGTATATTCAACAAAAGACCAAAAGCATCCTTGAGAGTGTCCCTAGAGAGAATATCGATAGAGTTACTGAGGCGTTTTTCACGACTAACCGTACCTTTGTCTATGGTGCTGGTCGATCAGGTCTTGTTTCTAAGGCCTTTGCCATCAGACTTGTTCACCTTGGGTTCCAGACTTTTGTTATTGGCGGAACCATTGGCGCACCAATCAAAAAAGGAGATCTAGTCTGGATTGTTACTGGCTCAGGGGAGACGATTCCCTCGGTTATGACCGCTGAAATCGCGAAGAAAATTGGCGCTACACTTGTTGTAATCACTGGGAAAAAACAGTCACGTATTACTAAATTCGCCGATATTGCTATTATCCTTTCCGTCGACTGCTTAGAAAAAGAACAAAAACAATACGCACCTCTTGGTACATTATTTGAGGCAAGCACATGGATTTTGCTTGATGGGATTATCGCAGAGCTTATGAAAAAGAAAAAAGAGACAGAGGAATCTATGCGTTCCCGTCACGCGACACTTGAATTGCCTTAACAACAATTGATTAAAAAGTAATAAGATTTTCTTCCACCAGATTTTTTGTAACCCATATGTTTTTAAAGCATGTTTTCACTACCGCTCTAGAAAAACCAGGTGATCTTCAATGGCGACTTCCCATAAACATGTCCGTCAACCCATCGTCAGTGTCCTTGGTCATGTAGATCATGGAAAAACATCATTGTTAGATCATATCAGAGGCTCTACGGTTGCCACCCGAGAGGCGGGAGCGATTACACAACACATCGGTGCCACAGAGGTCCCTATCGAGGCGATTTATTCTATATGTGGTTCGCTTCTTAGAGGAAAAATGTTATCAGTTCCTGGTCTTTTATTTATCGACACACCTGGTCATCATGCGTTTACCACCTTACGAACCCGCGGTGGGTCGCTAGCTGATCTTGCGATTCTCGTTGTTGATATCACTGAAGGGTTTCGACCGCAGACCCATGAATCCATCACGATTCTTCGCCAATATAAAACACCGTTTGTCATCGCTGCAAACAAAATCGATGCAATTACCGGCTGGCAGCATAGCACAGACATTACAAAGAACCGACTTATAAATCAACGCCCGATGGTAAAGACTCTTTTTGAAACGAGATTATACGAACTGATTGGTACTATTTATGATAAGGGGTTTGAATCAGATGTATACTATAACATAAAGGATTTCAGAAAAAGCATTCCTATTATTCCACTTTCCGCAAAAACCGGTGAAGGTATACCAGAGCTTCTGATGGTTCTTGTTGGTCTGACACAGCGATTCCTTGAAGATCAGCTTGCTAGTGAAACGGGTGCTGGGAAAGGAACTGTGCTTGAGGTCAAAGAAGATGTTGGTTTAGGAACAACGGTTGATGCAATCATCTATAGCGGGGTACTTAGAAAAGAGGATACCATTGTCTTAGGGACACGGGATGAGCCACTTGTCACAAAAATCAAAGCATTACTTAAACCAAAACCAATGGATGAGATCCGTGACCCACGAGAACGATTCGAAAGCGTACGAGAGGTTCACGCCGCTTGCGGTATTAAGATTTCTGCCACGAACCTTGATCTTGTTGTCCCTGGGGCTCCTTTACGTGTCGCCTATAATGATATGGTCGAGATAATCCAGGAGATAAAAAGCCAATCCCAGGTTAAGATAGACCTTAACAAGGATGGGTTGTACATCAAGGCAGACACCATCGGCTCCCTTGAGGCTTTGGTAAAAGAATCACGGGAGAAAGGCATCCATGTTAGAAAGGTAGAAATCGGGAATGTTTCCAAACGGGACATCATGGAAATCGACGCGGTAAGCAATCCTCTTGATCGCGTGATTTTTGCGTTTAACGTAAAAGTCCTTCCGGAAGCAAAGGAGGAGTTGGCGAACACCGAAGTTACTATCTTTAACGAAGATGTCATCTATACAATCATAGAGAAATTTGACCTCTGGCTGGCACAGAAAAAAGAAGAGCTAGAGAAGAAACGACGAGAGGATTATACCCATCCAGGGATGATTAAGTTTTTACCAGAGTATGTATTCCGTGTCAGTCATCCTGCAGTTTTTGGCGTACGGGTCCTAGGTGGCCGTATCAAGGTGGATATGAAACTGATGGATCAAGACGGGAAAAGTATTGGCAGCATCAAAGGACTGCAGCTTGACAAGAAAGCGATCACCGAGGCGCTTCAGGGCGCGGAGGTTGCTATCTCCATTGAAGGGGTCACGGTTGGTAGGCAAATTAAGGGCGGAGACATCTTTTTCACAGACATTCCTGAGAGCGACGCGAAAAAACTCAGACAAATGGATGTTCTCAATGAAGATGAGAAAGATGTGTTAAATAAAATATTTGACATAAAACGAAAGACAAACAAATTCTGGGGGATGTAATTCGTTGCATTCATATCGCGATGAACTGATTTTTCTCCCAGAGTCCGTTAATTAAATAAGTATTTTTCGTATTTTCTCTCATTTTACTTTTTTAGAGTAACTCCTATTTGAATGATGCCCGTAACAATGAGGGTGTGATCAATGTTGTAACTATGGTCAGAAGAACCGTTGTTGCAAGGATTTGATCACCTATTTCTCCGATTAATATTCCTTGTGAGATAGCAGCACCAGCAATAATTAAGGCCATCTCAAGTCGAGGGATCATCCCTATTCCCACCTGTAGCGTCTTTCTATTTGTCATACCAGCGAGTTTCCCTCCGATTCCGCAACCGATGATCTTAGCGATAATACCAACAAAGATAATCGCCGCTGTAAAACCTATGGCGTTGATGGTGGTAAAAATAGTCGGGTCGATATTAGCACCAACCCATACAAAGAATAAGGGAATAAACAATCCATAGCCGAAAGTTTTGATGTCATCAATGACCTTCCTTGATTTCATCGCACGTCCTATGACAATACCAGCGACAAACGCACCAGTGATCCCTGCTATACCAGATTGATATGCAAAAAAAGAATACAACAAAAATATTGAAAGGCACAGGCTTAACAAGGCTTTGGGGAGATGTATTTTTTCGCTTAGGTCAAAAATTTTGTCTATGATTTTCAAACCAATGAATAGGAAAAGAATAAAGAAAATAAGGATTTTAAATCCAAGGAACGTAACGTCCATGGGGCTTGCAACTCCAAGGACAGAGACAAATAAGATAATACCAATCACATCATCAAAGACAGCAGCCCCTAAAATCGTCAGACCAACCTCAGTGTTTAATTTCTGAAGATCCATGAGAACACGTACAGGAACACCAACGGAGGTTGCAACAAGAATCAACCCCATGGCAAGTCCGATATGCCAAGATAAGCCTAGTAAGTATGATACAGTTGTGCCTAAAAGCAATGGTGCAACTACCCCACCCATCGCAACAAAAAACGATGGTTTCTGAACCTTTTTTAAATCTGAAAAGTTAATCTCCAAACCAGAAAGAAACATTAGAAAGAGAATACCAAGTTCCGCAAGAAACGTAAACGCTTCAGAGGTATAAGAGAGTTGTGGAAGTTGTATTGGTACTGAAAACAACGTAACTGATTTTCCTGCAAGGATACCAAGCCCAAACTCACCTAGGAGCAACCCTGCAAATATTTCGCCGATGACTGGTGGTTGTTTCAATCTATCAATGAGAGAACCGAACAATCGGGCGAATATTAGAGCAAGTGCTACAGAGAGAACGATTTCAAAAATCTGGATTTCATCTGCCGTATCAGTCAACCTTCTTCTTCGAGCGAATAGTACTGAGTAGCTTTATAATATTTCTGAATTAAGCGATGTAATGTGATTTCTCCTGTTAATTTTTTATTTTTTACAACAGGGAGCCTACGAAGTTGATATTTTCTCATCCTTTTTAATATGTCAATTATCTTTTCATCGGGTTTGCATGTAATTATTTTCGTAGACATAATATCCTCCGCGGTTTTCACGGTTCCATGCTGAAGGGAGCGAATATCAGGTACTCCAAAAACATATGGGGAAAAATCTTTCGGCGATAGAGTTGTAAGAATATCATGTTCAGTGATCACCCCAATGAGTTCTTTCTTTTTTTTGGTATTTACAACCCATATATGGTTTCGTCCACTGAGTATATTTAATATATTTATAATATCTTCATTTTTTTCGATGATAGGGATGTCCCATAGATGGTTGTTCATTAATTTTTCGACAGGTAATTCGTAAAAATTTGTAATGAGATGATTCTTCATGGTTTCTATGTAACGCGAAAGAATATTTAATATCTATCAATTTAGAGAAGTCAATGAAACTTAACCTAGAAGAGTAAAAAATTTCATAATGATTAAATATGGCATTCTTATTGCCCGCAATGGAGGAGTTCATTTATGGAACCTATTACGATAATAATCGCAATCAGCGGATTTGTTGCCTTGTTTTTTGCAGGGTACCTTATTTTTAAGATAAGAAGGGAAAGTTCTGGAACTGAAAAAATGCAAGAGATTAGCAATGCAATTAGAGAGGGAGCTATAGCATTTTTAAACAGTGAAAATAAGGTTTTACTTATCTTTGTATGTATTATTACCGCTATTCTTATTATTGTGTCATTTATCCCAGACAGTGGGATGCACTGGGGAACTGCTTTTGCCTTTGTCATTGGTGCTATTCTTTCGATTCTGTCCGGTAATATCGGGATGCGAATCGCAACAATGGCGAATGCAAAGACCGCGCAAGGAGCAAAAACCAGCATCAACAAAGGATTATCCATTGCTTTTTCAAGCGGAGCGGTTATGGGAATCTGCGTGGTCGGACTTGGGGTGCTTGGTGTTCTTGGCATGTACCTTCTTTTCTTTGAGGTTTTTGGGTATGAAGTAAGTGTTACAACCAATATCCTTTTTGGATTTGGGTTTGGTGCATCATCAGTCGCGTTATTTGCTCGTGTCGGTGGTGGGATTTACACAAAATCAGCCGATGTCGGGGCAGATCTTGTCGGCAAAGTTGAAGAAAATATCCCAGAGGATGACCCACGCAATCCTGCAGTGGTTGCAGATCTTGTTGGTGATAATGTCGGTGATGTCGCTGGTATGGGAGCTGATTTGTATGAGTCGTATGTCGAGTCGATTATCGCTCCGATGGCACTCGCTGCAGTC
>SMTZ1_10001177_pt1 | contig 35168 bp, 28 predicted proteins | sample DeeMarSWOR136_30_FD_25667 | JGI IMG/M metagenome (IMG submission 25667)
AATGTTAATTGGTCCATAAACAAACGTAATAAAGGGAAATGAAAACAATCTGAAGTTTCTTAGATAAAAAGATTCTTCAGTTGGTGTATATATTTCTACCTCCAAATTTTTCTGTTGTGTCGTAGTAAACTCCCAAACAGGCCCTTCTGCCTTCAAACCATGTTCATCCCAAGCAGCAACTTTCCAATAATAAGTAGTTTCATACAGAAGAATGCCAGGGTCATATTCCAACAACGATTGATTCTCAGATTTTTTTGGCGGAGGGTTATTGTTTCCAAAATATACATCGTATTTTACAAAATCCCCATCGGGATCACCACCCTTCCAACTTAAATCGATTCCAACAACAACGTCTTTTTCTTCATCAGATGGAACAGGATCATAAGGGATAAATGGAGGGGAATTTGCTTGTATCTCCAAAATCATCTCCATGTTCATCTTCATGTTCATTACCATTCCAAATAATGCTATCAAAATATTCTTCCCCTGCATCAATTGAAATATTTTCATCTAAGGCGTAATCTAAAAAGCCAAAATGATATGGATCACCATAATAGGTATCATATCTAGATGTAATCTCTGAAATAAATGCTCTAACATAGCCATTGTATTGTGTATCTTCATTGTTTTTTATTGTTATATTAACCTGTATCTTAGCATCTCCCAACCACGACAATGTTATATTGGACGCAATATCTGCTACTTCTCTGTTTCCAGATGAATCAAACGCATCTGATAGCTCTTCAGAATAATTTCCAACAACTCTTGTGAAATCTCCATCAAAGATAGACGTTGGGAAACTTTCTATTTCGTAATATTTTGACCATTCGTTGGCTTTCTTATTTAATATCTTACCTTGATGGTCAAACTCAATCATTTCAACATATTCAAAATCATACAATCCTGAAATGTATGCTTCCTGGATAATTTCATTCCATTCATGACAGGGTTTACAAATCTGAGATGTTCCTACTCCTAAAAAAACAGTATGAGTATATTCATTGAAATAAATAATATCACCTAATGGTTTCTTAGATGACTTAAAGGATTCAATATCTGAAACATAATTATTGTTATCAAAAAGACTTGTTACACCAACACCTGTAAAAACTAATAAAAATGTAACTACAACTGCTACCGTAATCTTATACAAGTTATTGTTCATATTATTATCCCCCAAATTTCAAGAAAAATAAAGTAAGAATAAATATATAAATGTTATGAAAAAAATCAATACCTACGATAACATTATAACAGATATTTATGATATAACCACTACATGAGGGGAAAAGAATATCTTTACAAGTTTAAAAATAAATTACCCTCTGCAGTAATTATCGCTATTAACATAATGCTTATTCTCCTAGTTTTAAATCTACTATCATATAATTTTGGCACATTTAATCACTCGATCCTATACACATTTTCAATCTACATCTTACTTGGACTTTTATTTCTAAATATACCATCAAAAAAAATTTATCAAGCCATCAGAGAAAAAAGACCAGAACAGCTACAAAAAATCTATACAGGTTTTTTTCTAATTGGTTTTTCATTTGTTATTATTCTTTTTACCGATTTACAAATGCTGTGGATAGCAAGCGTTCCCCTAATGCTTTCTGGGTTAGATCTTTGTCTAAAAGGAGTATATTTTAAAAGAAAAGAACTATATTTTTTATCTGTAACCTCTTTTATCTATGCTATCTTTTATATATTGCTGCAAAACATATCCACTCTATGGTATACAATCCAACAAATATCACTTTCCTGGTCACATGTGATTGGTTCAATAATTAATAAACCATTGTTACTAGGGCCTTCTTCAAGTGGACTGTGGATAATTACATCTTTTTTCACACTATTAATAGTAACCCTTATACTATCTCCTTCAAAAAAACAAACAATTAAAGCAACGTTGACCTTAATAGGGCTTTTTTTTGCTTGGACTATATATATTTTATTTCTTGGCTTAACTACATTTGAAGTAAAAAGTGACGTAATTAATTTTCAATATATTCTTTTTTTAATTTGCCTAATACCTACATATATTTATACTTCAAAATATAAATTTAAAATTTCAACTACTTTACATTTCAGAAAAATAAATTTCAGAAAAATAATTAAAAATACATCAACTTGGGCATTGTTGTTTTTATTAATTTCAACCATAGTACTCAATACATTTACAGGAGCGGAATCCAAAGGAGAAAAGTTATTGTTTTATGGTCAAAACTCACTGGGAACGTGGGATATACCAGAGTATGGGAAGTATGGTAGAGAAGCATCTGGCATGTTTGGTCTTTTACCTATTTATTTAAGCGCATCAGGTTATGAAAACACAATTGTTGTTGATAATATTTCTAATTTTTTAAACATTTCACAGCCTGTAAATGCCAACATAACTAGATTCGTTAATCTTACAGATTATGTTAGTTTCATCGAATCACCTGAAATTACCAGTGAGGTTCTACAAGATTTCAATGTCTTTGTAGTAACTAACCTTAACTCGTCCTTTTCCAACGTTGAAAAAGAAATTATTTGGAGGTTTATTGAAAAAGGAGGTTCTTTGCTGGTACTAGGTGATCATACAAATGTGGGTGGAATTCAACAACCATTAAATGATCTACTGAAACCTTCAGAGATTAGTTTTAGATTTGATTCTGCTTTGCCTTTGGATTCAAAATTCAAATGGATAACATGTTATCAATTATTTCATCACCCTATTACTTCAAATTTGCAAAGCCTAGATGAGCTTCAAATAAGCGTTGGGGCATCATTAGATAGCCCTTATTCAATTCCAATTATAATAGGTAGATATGCTTTGTCAGATACAGGAGATCTGGCAAATGAGGAAATGGCTTTTCTTGGGGATTATGAATATAACCCAGGGGAACAAATAGGAGATATCGTCCTCGCTTCTGGTATGCATTACGGAAATGGAAAAGTATTGGTTTTTGGTGACACATCTTCATTCCAAAATGCTGCGATTGCGTATTCTATTTTATTTATTCAAGATGTTTTTACTTGGTTAACCAGTGACAAGACACAAACAGATGAATTACTTCAACTGGGAATATCATTCATTTTGCTTATTGGAGTAGTTATCTTGTATTTTTTTCAAAAAAACAACCGAGTAAGGTTTGTAGTATTTCCATTAGTACTTTGTATTGGATTGTTGATTTCTAATTCTGCAACAGGTTTATTTGCATCAGAGACAAATTTAGAGGGAAACATAGTTTATATTGATACATCTCATGGAGAAAGATTTACTTTTGAACCCTTTACAGATGAATCGGTAAATGGCCTTGTATTGAACCTTAATAGAAACGGATACCTACCATTAATATTAAGAGAGTTTTCAAAAGAAAATATGAATCAGGCAAAAATACTTATTTTCAATGCACCAACAAAATCTTTTACAAAAGATGAGGTGGAGTTTCTTTCTAGTTATATATTCGATGGTGGTATCGTAATTCTAGCAACAGGTTATGAAGATAAGGATGCCTCAAACTTGTTGTTAAACGAATTCCAACTAGATGTAGAAGGTATTCCACTTGGCCCGGTACCATATGGTGAAGCAAACCCGGAAGAATATGAAAATGAACCAAGATTTGTTGACAGCTGGCCTATTATTTTTAATAACAAAGATACGAAATCTTACTATAATTTTACCTGGGATAGAGATTATAGTCTTATGGTATTTGTAGAACATGGAAGCGGTGGTCTACTATTAATTAGTGATAGTCAATATCTTCTTGACAAGAACATCGAGTCGATATATGATTATTGGCCAGGTAACATCATATTTTTAAAAAACATACTCGACGACTTTAAATCTAGGGAGGAAATACGATGAAAAGACTATTGTGGATTGGGTTAGCATTTCTTTCGATTAGCTGGCTGTTTTTCATCCCAATATTTACTACTCCTGAAACAAATACTGGTATTTTCTTTCTAATCCTAGGAATATTGTGCAACATACTTGCTTTGTGGAAACATGATTTTAAAAAATTTGACAATAGATTCCTTGTTTTAGTAATTCCAATTTTAATTTCGATTTTTTTTATAAACTATCCATATAACATTGGATTGATTATACTTACAGTTGGCCTTCTTTTCTATGTAATTACTAATCAGTTAAAATATAAAAAAATCCAAGTTTTATCCGCAGGAATATCATTCTCTGGAATAATATTAATTATTCAAACTGCAATATTTCCTTTTTACAGCATTTTTGTATCACATTACCACAGAATAGATATTCTGTCTCCAATAGTTTCAATTATTGGTAATGTCCTTGGTTTAAAAACATCGGTAAACAACAACATGGTTTTTGTTCAGACAATTCAACAAACATATCCTTTTACAACCACCTTGGAAAAACTTGGTTTCTACACATGGTTAAACATACTGATAGGAGTTGTTGTAATAATTTTTTTACTTTATGATAAACGAAAAGCCCTGCTAAATCTTCTAATATTTTTTATAGTAAGTCTACCATATCTAATTCTTCGATACATAACTGTTATACATCTTTACATTAGTATTGAAGAATTAGATGTTTTTTGGAATCCATGGTACATGTTCTTAAGTTTCATACCACTTTCTTTACTACTCGTGAAAATACTTCCATTGAAAGATGGTGATTTTGAATGTGATTGTTTTAAAAAACTAAAGATAACAAATAAACAAATAGTTGCAGTTTTTATGATTTTTATCTTTGTATTCTCAATTGTTGGTGCATATGCCTTTCAAGATCCTGGTAGTAAAAAATCTGGTCGTGTTTTAATAGATGAATATCACAGTGATTGGGAGGATTCAATAAGGCCTCTAGATAAAAAATGGTATGGTATGCTTTCTACGTATAACTATTACTCATGGGCAGAATGGCTAAATTATTATTATACTGTCGAGAGAAACAATTATACAATTTCATTATCTCTGTTGGCTGACTATGATATTTTAATTTTAAAATGCCCGACTAATAGTTATTCAAACGAGGAAATATGGTCGATTATACAATTTGTTGAAAAAGGCGGTGGTCTTTATTTAATTGGAGATCACACAGATGTTTTTGGAATGAATACATTTCTTAATCAGATCTCCGAGTATTTTGGTATCTGTTTTAAAAAAGATGCTACTTATGAGTTGGGAACAGGGATGCTATCAGTATACAAACCTGATCATCTTTTTCCCCATCCTATTGTACAAAACTTAGAAGAACTAGATTTCATGACTTCTTGTACTTTACAAGCACCTTTAACTTCTGAAAATGTAGTAATAGGTAATAGATTAATTAGCGAACCTGGCACCTATTCCACCGAGAATTTTTTTAGAGAATCAACAGCTTCTCCAGAATCAGAATATGGTTTTCTTCTGCAAGTAGCTGCAGTGAAATACGGAAGGGGCAGAGTTGTTGCATTTACCGATAGTACAGTTTTTTCCAGTTTCTCGATGTTTTCAGACGGTTACCCGACATTTTCTTTAGGTGCAATAGAATATCTAAATAGAGTTAATTCATATCAATATCTAAATATTGTATTGTTTATAATCGCCATATTTTCCCTTATAATATCGTTATTTCTTCTAAGAAATGAAGGTAAATTAAAAATCTTATTTTTATTTATAGTTATAGGAATAATTTCATTTTCAACCTCAGCCGCTACTTTTAATTATATAAACAAAGTCAATTATAAAATTAAGGAAGCTTATTCTGACTTTGTACAAATATATTTTGAGCAGGAGCATTCTGATTTTAATATCTCTTTACAACCATCTCTAGGAATCTTTTACGATAACGACAACTACGGTACATTCTATGTATGGACTCAACGTTTAGGATATGTTCCTTCTTTGGAAAAAAATTTATACGATGCAACAGAAAAAGGCGACGTTGTTGTTTTTATAAATCCAATAAAATCATTTAATACAGAGGAAATTGAAATTATTACTAACTATTTAGAATGTGGTGGAAAGGTTCTTGTCATGGATAGCATTAGAAACAGCGATTCAACTTCTAATGAATTGATCGGAAATTTTGGAATTTGGATTAATTATAATACAGTCAACCAAAACTTGTATGCTGTATTAAACAACACGACCAATAATTCAACAATTGGAAACATCACTTCACCATTTTTGTCAATAACTGGTGGAGAAAATATTTTAATTAGTAAAAATAATGAAACATTCGCCAGTGTCGTTGAATTTCAAAATGAATCGACAGGTAAAATTGGAAAACTTATAGTATTAATAGATTCATATTCATTTTCAGATCCTGTATTGGGAGGAACATTTACAGAACCTGATAGTCAACAATTAGAGATATACAATACCGAGTTTTATATCTTTGAAAAAGTTCTGCTGGATGATAAGTAAATATCAGAGTTGTATTTTAAAATACTGAAAATATCCTTAAAAACCATATTTTTACAATCGATGTTTTTAAATACTGGTGGCAATATAAATTATTGGGGGAAAAATAAATGAGAAAAAAAATATTTGTCGTAAGTATATTAGCTGCTATACTAATTATTCTAGCTACAATTACACCTGCTATTGGAACAAATCTTGTAAAATCTGATATCGGAAAAAATATTGATTTCTCGCCACTTTTTTCAGTTCGATCAGAACGATCAATAGATATGAAAAATGCAAATAAAATATCTACTAATTATATTGGAAAAGAAAGACAGCTTAATATTTACTTACCAGATAAATCCTTGAAAAATCTCTGGATAAATAATGCGATAAAATTATTTGACTTAAATCCAGTTCTTCTAGATAAATTAATAGATAGAATTTATCAAATGCCTCGCTATGCTAAAGCATTAAACAATTATGGAATAAGCAAACAAGATATTAAAAACTATATAAGGATTATTTGGAATGATCCTTCTGAATTTACAGATGAAATCAATAATATACAACTAAACATACCTTTTAATAATATACCTGAACCAGTAGGAATTGAAACTGGCGATCTTGGATGTATCATTATCCCTATAGTTTTAGCACCAGTAGCTGTAGTAATTACTTTAGTTGCCCTATTTTTCACACTAAGAATTCTGACATGCTTAAATATTAATGAGTGTGGTAATGAGATTTTACAAGGAATTTGGGAGCAATTGATACAAGGGTTAAAGACACCTAAGTAAAAAAAGTAACTAACTAAAAAGCAATTTATAAGAATTTCAAAAAATAAAGCATATTTTCAGCCTCTTTAACCTATTTTTTTATTACTTACACGATATATTTAAATATTCTATTAAACAATTATTAAATTTAGGATATAAAAATGGATTTTAGAATAAACAAATTAGTTGCATTTTCAATAATTTTTATAGTCATAATAAATGGTAATTTATCATATGCACAGATGTTAGAAAATTCTTCCATACAAATTTTACCCACGATAAATCATTCTAAGATAATTCAAAATGGTATTCAAACAATAGTCCAACAAAATAAAACCGAATATAAATTTGATGTTATTCAAATCCAATCTTCAACACTTAAAGAATTAGAACAATGGTACAATTCACATCCGTATATAAAATTCGCAAGTCTTGTTGAAGGAACCATTACTATAAAATTTATTGACGAATCATATACAGTTCTGCTAGATGTTATTCCACAGAAATATAGTGAAAATATTGAAGATAAAAAGACAATCTACAATTATCCAGAAATACTCTTCCACTCATCAGAAGATAGGATAAAATCTGCGTTGATACTAAACCCTTCAGAATATTTATACGGAAATCGTCATTGTAAGAGGATAATAAACACCTTGCATAACAGCGGATATAGTATTGAATATTTAATAAACACAGACGTAGACTTATCATATATTCGAAACAATCTAAATGCAGAGATAATCTATATGAATACACATGCTGGCTTCTGGGATTTAGATGGTGATCACCAAGGTGATGTAGTTGTTATTGCCACAGGTGAATATTGGACAAACGAAACTGAAGAGATTTATAATTTCGAGTTTGAAAACCAAATGATTGTTGAGGGCGTAGTTGGGAATCAAAGCTTTATTGCTTTTACCCCTTTATTTATAGAGTACTACTATCAATCCAATAATTTACCCGAATCCCTAGTGTACATGGCCACTTGTCATGCAACTTATGATGATTCAATGGCAAATGCGTTTTTAGAGTCGGGAGCAAAGGCATACTTGGGTTGGACAAGAAATACAATTTATTGGACTAACAGCTATATTTCAGTAATTGCCTTTAAACTATTTTCAAAAGGTTTTACTGTTAGACAAGTTTGTCTACTCATTAGACATGGCGGCATGATTAACTTTTTTCTGAGATCAAAATTAACCTATTATGGAAATGGACGATGTAGAATAGCCACTATATCTATAACCAAAACATAGATCTCATAATCATTTTAACTTTTTTTGGTAGCGTTGGTAACTCTTTTCCCTCTATTAAATCAATAACTGCTTTAACATATATTCCTACAACATCATGAAAGTACCATCTTCCGTAATCGCTATCTGCACGAGAAGGACTACCAATATACCCCTCTTTTATTCCAATATCTTCAAATGTTTTTCCCAAATAACGCGGTGAGTATAAATCTCTATAAATACTTTGTAATTTCTTATAAGATTCATCAACAAGATAGGGATATTGATATTTCATCAGAGAAGTTTCTCTAAAACCTCCATGTTTTTCCTTTTTTGTATCAAATCCCATTTTCGGCTGATTTTTCTCTACTTCGTCGTTAAAAAAATAAGGTCCCATAGGTTCAACAACATTGATTTCAAATCTTCCCTTTAACCTATTAATACCAGCGTAAATCCCCTTTAAATGTCCAATATCCATATGAAATGTACAAATAACAAAGTTTTTAAATCCATATCGAGCAAGAGATGAACAAACGTCATATACAATAGCTTTTATAGCTTTTACACGTGTTGAAATAGTCCCAGGAAAACATGAAGTCATTTTGCTATAACCAATAGGAATTGCAGGAAATAATACATAAGTAAAACCTGGCTTTTTTTTAACTAGTATCTCTGCAGCGTTTTTAGCTGTATCTCTAGCAGTTAAATAATCGGTTCCAACAGGTAAATGTGGACCATGTTCCTCTAAAGGACTGATGGGTATAAAAAATATTGTTTTTTCCTGGTCTAACTGTTCAATATTCTTCCAACTTAATTCCTCGAGTTGTACAACTCCTTTATCTTGTTTCTCATTACTTTTTTTTACGTTTTTTTTCACGTTATAACCTCACAGCCCTCGTCATTAACAATTATCGTATGTTCTTTTTGCGTGACAATACCATTTTTTGCTTCAATAAGCTGAGGATAATGTTTTATAAGTCCTAAAAAGGATAACTTCTTTAAAACTAAATCGGCACTATCTGGGACTAAATCCTCACACCATCTTTCTGCAAATGGCAGTGTCCTAAATTTTCCAAATAATCTATTAAAATATAATTTCGATCTATGGTCCCTTATTACTTTTGATCGAAAGGATTCTTTGCAAATATAGATATTACTTCCATTTCCAGATATAACACGACCTTCTCCATCTGTGGCAAATGGTTCAATCGCTAGAACATCCCCTATTTTTGGCTTAGTTTTATAACCTGCATCAGAGACATTAGGTACTGATATTCCAGAATGTAGTTTATATTTATCCAGGCCATGTCCACTTAAATTGCTAATTGGTTTATAGCCGAAAGATTTTATTGTCTCTTCTACAACTTTGCCTATTTCTGAAAGTTTAATGCCTGGTTTCATCTCTTCTATTGCATGATCTAATGCATTATTTGAAGCTATAATCATGTTTTCAAAGTTATTTGACCCGATTTCTAAGGTTATTGCTGTGTCGGCGATATAACCATCAATATGAGCACCAACATCTAACTTTACAACATCAGTATTTTTAAAAACCAATGTATCATCGTGTCTTGGACTAAAATGAGCCGCACCCTTATTAATGGAAATATTAACTGGAAAAGCAAGTTCTGCGCCTTTTTCTACTATTTTTGATTCTACCTTGTTTGCAACATCTAAGAAACTCACACCTGGTTTTATTAAACGGACTCCATAATCTCTTGCTGTTGCAGCAATTTTTCCAGCTTGTCTGTATTTTTCATAGATTGTATTATCCATGTTAAATCACTTTCATTATTTCATCGATGGAAATAGTACCTGCACGTACTAAAAATGGTTTTTTTGTAGTTAAATCTACAATGGTTGAAGGTGATCCCTCTAATTTACCATCATCAAGATATACTGAAACATTGTTACGAAACTGCATTGTTAAATCATTTATAACACATGGTGTTTTTTTTCCATGAATATTCGCACTTGTTGCAGTTAGCGGTCCAAATGTTGATAGTAAATCTAATGCGATATCATTTTTTGGGATTCTTACAGCTATTGTATCCTTATCTCCTGTAATTAAATTTGAAATAACTTTTTTTTTCTTTAACAATAGTGTTAATGGTCCTGGTAAAAAATTTTTAACTACCTGTTTTACTATGTCATTTGTGTAAGATATCTTTTCCAAATCATTAAAATCAAAAACAGCTACAGAAAATGGTTTAGAATAAGGACGTTTTTTTATCCTAAAAACTTTTCTGACTGCCTCCTTATTGTAGACATCAGCACCTAATGCATATAGAGTATCTGTTGGATATACAATAATTTCTCCTTTTCTTAGGGCTTCTATTGCAGTGGATACAAAATCTTTGTTCATACATCTTAATTTTCTTTTTTTATAAAATCCCCTATAGTCATTCCTCTTTGCACATGACCTCCTGTTGTAACTTTTTTTACTTCTTCCATTAACCTAATTTCTAGCTCTTTTTCTAGCTTAATAATCATTTTATCAGGAGGTCTTAGATCACCATTTTCAATCTTTGCAATAGTTACTGTTCTTTCTCCAATCTTAAAACCTAAATCTTCTCTAGTTAATCCTTTCTTTTTTCTAGCCTTTTTTATTAATTCAAACCAATTTGATACGAGTTCTTTCTCCATTCCGTCGTAGATATCTTTAGATGTTGTTTTTTTAGCTTTTCGAGCTATAAAACTTTTTACTTTTGTAGGGGTTTTTATAATTGGTACAACGTTTTCTCCATGTCTGATGCAGTCGGGACATAACATCATAGAAACACTATCAACTGTTGCCTCCCTACATCCTTTATTTTCTCTTCCACAAAGTTCACATTGCATATATTCACCTTTAGATAATGCAATTATTGTTAAAGTAATCCAGCTTTCTGAAGAATCATTATATCTTCAGTGCTGAGTTTCTCCCCTTTCTTGAATTTTTCATAAATTTCATATGCTTCTTTTTTTGCCGCTGAAACTGTCGCCATTTTTTTACGTTGATCCCTCTTTTTTTCAATGCCTGTAATTGTCTTTTCTAATTCATGAATTTTATTCACATAATCTATGAATTCTTTATGTACGGTATCTGCTTCAATCTTAATCATGACAATTTTTTCCTGGATTTCAGTAGTTCTTCTTATATGATTATCTAATTGTCCAAGTAATTCTATCATGATTTGATGTTCTTCTTGGGCTTTTTTTGCCATTTTTTCTACTATTTCATGTTGTTTTTCTGCTTTCTGTTTCATCATAATTTTTTCTTCTAGAGCCTTTTTTAATTTCGGGTCTTTATTTAATTCCTCTTCTTCATATTTTATTTTTGTGTGGATTTCTTTTATTGTCTCAATTAATTTCTTTTCCTTATCTGGAGACATTGGTTGAGTCATCTGTTCGTTTTCTAATTTTTTAAGATTTTGTTTAAGTTTGTTTAGATTAATACCTGAAGCAGATGATTTGCTTCTTTCTAATTCTCTTATTTTTTTCTTGAGGTCAAAATGATTTTTGAGAATTTCATTTCTTTGTTCTTTTGCATGTTTAACTCTTTCGTTGTATTCATCCCTTCTTTTTTTATGTTCATTTATTTCATTTCGTATTTTTCTTATTTTGGCATTTAGTTCATCTCTCTCCTTTGCCATGCTCTTTGATTTTTCATGTAGATTGTCTCTTTTTTTCTTGAATTCATTTGCTTTAAGTTGAAAATCGTTTTTTTCTTTTCTCATTACTTTGATTGATTCAGCATCCATTTTGAACCTCTTATAGGATCCTAAAACTTTTAAAGTAAAATATTAGGTGTTTATTAAGTATTTCGAATGATAATATGAATGATAATAAAAATTTTTTGGAAAAATAAAAATATTAATAATATTTTAATTTTACAATTTAACTATTTTTCCTTTATTTATCAATAATTATCTATTTAACATGAATTACATAATTAGTATTTGTTTAGCTTAGGATATGCATTAGGAGAGCAAAATCAATGTTAAAATTGGTGTCTACCACAATTTTTTCAGAGCCACTCGAAGAAATGAATAACTGAAAAATATTGATTTTCCTACAGCCCATTTATAAACTATTAGGTTAGCTAAACAAATACCATAATTTTTTTAATAATGTTGCATTATTTCTTTATAACAATTATTTGTGGTGATATGAAACAAGACTTATGTAATTTATTAATTAATATAAACGTAATTGTATATAACCAAACATTTAAATTTATGAACTATATTATTATAAATTAAAAAAAACCTTAGTTTGGGAGGAATAATATGAAAACAAAGAACATTTGGAAAGAAGCAGGCATTTTGCTGATAATTGCGATACTGGTTTTATCTACAGTAGCTGCAACAGCAAATACATCGAATGAAAACGTAGAGGCTTCAACATCTCTTACAGCTTGTGGAAACTCTGAGATAGTGGCAAAAAGTGCATTGATAAATTCTGCTTACGAACAATGTGGAAACCGTGCGGAACTCTGGAACAATGGTTTGCCAGATGGTAGAAACGGTTGTTCATGTGTTTATTGGCCCTCGTATCCAATGGACCGAGAGATTATTGATAATTTCGAAGTCACCGGGCTACTTTGGAAAGTATGTGATGGGCACTTCCGCGTTGTAACCTATAGTGGTGCAGGTCCAGAGATCATTACTGCCGTCAGAGTCTATTTCTATGGAAGCACTGGTCCATGTGAACCTGATGTAGAACTCTTTGCAGAACGATATGCATCCTTTAACGCTTATCTTACCGGCGGTGTATACTTCGAGAGACCAGAAATAGCTATCGACTGTGAATTCGAATGTGTTGATCTTACACCAGGAGAATGGTGGGTTTGTTTCCAACCAGAGATGGAAGACAACAACTTCTGGCTAACAGCTGGGGGTGACGATTGTAGTATCTTTGCTGCTTATCCAGATAAAGCTTATGATAAATGGACGAAAGGGTATCCCACCGTGTTTACTGAAGAATACGACGTATCGTTTATTCTAACTGGTGAACAAATTGGGGAACCACAACCAGATCTAGACTGTCAGGGATCTCTGGTATGGATTGATCAAAAACCTGCTGATACATTAACTGGAAATTTCTCAATAGGAAATATTGGCGATGCTGGGTCAACACTTAACTGGAAAGTAAAACAATATCCAACATGGGGAACCTGGACATTCAACCCATCAAATGGAGCGCAACCACCAGGTTGGAAAAAAGTAGACGTCGTAGTAATAGCACCAACTGATAAGAATCAGAACCTTTCTGGAAAAGTAATTCTAGAAAATACAGACGATCCAACTGATGTTTGTGAAATAGAAGTGCAACTCACAACACCTAAGACAAAAGCATTTAACTTGTACATGAATCTGCTAAATTGGTTATTAGAACAATTCCCAATACTAAAGTTTATATTGGGAATATAAACTAAGACCCTCTCTCTTTTTTATTTTTAAATTCTAATATTATTAAAAAATTATCATGTAAATCAATTCATTTTAATTTTAAAAATAAGTTAGGATAATTTTTAAATATTAAACCTTATAAATAACATATAAATCAAAAGAGAATAGAAACATATTTATATTAGACTAACATATAATGATAGTTAGAATCGGGGGTTAAAATATGCATCATAATAAAGCTAGAATAGAGGCAGTTGTACTTACAATATTACTTCTGGGAGCAATGTTCTTAGTCCCAGTAAGTTCTATTGAAGAAGAATTAAAGGAAAACACCTTTTCCGAAACCCATAGATCAATTTATCGAGAGTCTTCAAATGAAGAAATTGACTATAATTCTTATTGGTTGGATAGAAAATACATTATTGATCCAGATCCTGCACCAATAAATTTAGATAATAATGACGATGCTGGACATAAATCAGATGCAGGAGATAAAATTTCCCGCTCAGATGTAATCTATCCTGGTGAATTAATTGACGATACTCCAGGTAGAGGAAGACATGGTGGATTAAGTTCAGGTGATGATGAGGATTGGTATGATTTTTCTGTTTGTGATGGCCAAGAAATACAAATCACTATGACTCCACCCTCTGGATTTGATTTTGATATTGGTCTTTGGGATGACACTGAAGTAGAACTAGCTACTTCAACAAATTCTGGAAGTGCATCAGAATTAATTATTTATAAATCCACTTATACTGGGAATTATTATTTGAGAATACACTATATTAGTGGTTCAGGTACCGGAAGGTATTCCTTCGATGTCAGTATTACTAGCCAAAATGATGCTGGAACTGGTGATGATGCTGGCAACTCCTTCGCTACAGCTACTCTTCTATCCTCTCAAGATGAGTATTTTGGATATCTTGACATGAATGATCCCTATGATTGGTATAAATTTAATGTAGATTCTGGAAAAGGAATACATTTCAACTTATATATGAAAACTATTACATATTTATCTGATTTTGACATTTCATTATACAATCCTAGTGGAGAATTAGTACATGAAGAACGCTACTATTACGATGACGAACTACTTTATCCAGCTGATGAATCTGGAGAATGGCGGATAAAAATTGATATCTTCCCAGGATGGGTAGAAATACCTAAGCCGATAGAATGGAAATATTATGCATATGGATCAGGCCCATATAGATTAACCTTTGCCATTGAAGATGATGCGCCCACCCCACCTGCGCCTATACCTCAACCACAGATTACTCCACTTTCAAAAACCTTTACAATTAACAACGATCCAAGTAGCAACAAAGATGAATATGGTTATCTTGCATCAATACCAGCTTGTAACTATTTGGAAGATGGTGATCGATATTTGTCACCAATTGTATACACAGGTGATAATACACCAACTAATTATTTTGGAACTGAAGAAGATCGAGGAAATGTAGATGATACAACGGGTTATCTAATTGAAGATTGGAATAACTTTTTAAATTCAAATTCTAAAATAGCACTTGAATATAATGTACCGGCTAATCCAGTTGATGCAGCGGCAGAAATTGCTACAACGTTTTGGGATTCCTCAGATCTTGCTGTAGTTGCTGTCGATGGAAGCGACTTTAAAGACGAAGTAAAAACTGTTTTAGACAAGACAACAACATTGACCCGTAACGTTCAGTCACAGACAATTTATAGTGATGATCCGGATATGGCAGGAGAATTTGGTTACCTTTTATTTACAGGACCAAAATGGTGTGCAATTAATGTAAGTGCTTATGATGTAATTATAAGTAATAGTGATGAAGACGCATCATTCCTCAAGCAAGTTTTTCCAATGCATATTAAGCAAGCAGGTGATTGGTGGCCGACGCCATATGATGGTACTGGCGATGCTATTGATATTTATTATCCACTAACACAATGGGGATTTTGGTCAGTTGGTTCATCATTTACATCAAACTATTACGATCGTATTGAAGTTAAGAAATATGAAGGTAATAGACATAAGATAAAAATTGGAGCCGATAATGCAGATTCGGTATTAAAGGTTACCATTACAACAGATTCACCATCAGATCTTTTAGTGTTTCTTGTCGATCCTAAAGGACACATAAGAGCACCAGATATACCACAATGGAATGGACCAGTTCTTGAAATGCATGAGTGGTATGGTTTTGAAAACCCTGCTGAGAATCCATGGAGAACTTGGAATCCAGGGCTTCATACTGAATTTTCAGCTGAAGTACTACACCCTGAAAAAGGAAAATGGACTGCAATTGTTGTTCCAAGAAATGCAGAAGGAACAAATAAAATAAAATACACAATAAAAGGTGAGTTAAGAAAAATCAACCCAGATCGAGCCGATGCAGCTATATCAGCTGCAAACGCTGCAGTCATCGCATCATTAGAGCACGCACCGCTACTGTATGTAAACAAGGACAGTATACCTACAGTAACTTCAAATGCATTTTCTACTCTTAGTGTAAACAAAGTAATCTTTGTTGAACGAAATAATATTGGCCAAGACGTAGTAGCCAGCTTACCTACTAAAGAAGCAGATTTAACAAATATGCAAGAAATAATTGATTATATCAAAGACTATGAAGCCTCAGAAAACTATATCACAATTACTTCAATTAAAACAGGAGACGGATATTTTGCACCAGCAGCTATGCTGTCGGCATACCATGGTTCACCAGTTCTACGAATAGGCGATGCACCAGGCAACCCTGCAGGATTAGCAGATATAATAGAGACTTGGCGACTCTGGGCAGGAGATTACTACCATGGATCTCGTGCACCAGGGCATTTACCAACCGCAAGCGAGCCAGTTGAAATTAATTGGTTTCAACTCCTTTTCAAAATGTTCATGTTTTTAATAACAGATGATCCAAGTAACCTTCCACCTTTTGGGTTAGATGCAAAAAGATACTGGAACGAGAAACTTCACGATAGTATTCACGATTGGATAGATGACTATGGACTTGATATCGCTGGAGAACAGGAGGGATATTGTTTCGTTGCACCAAGAAAAGACATCTATCTTCCAGCACATTCCGTTATGATGGGTAACAACTCATATGCAGGCCATATTCCGGGAATTACACCTGCATATACATCAGCAGTAATAAACCGAAACATCCTATATCCAGCTTTAATATTTGCAAATGAAAACCGAGATGTAACCACCACATTGTTGATGAACTACCCGGATGGTGGAGCATATACAACAAATGATGGAAATTCTTATAATGTATATTCAAGTCGAGTTTTAAAACATGTATTCAACTCTCACAATAGGACTTTCGAAGGACATTGTATCTGGGATGCTCATCTAGAAAGGATGAATGAAGGTGCAAGTGTGTTTTATTACTCAGGACATGGAACAGGTGGTAGCGGACAATCAGCGCAATACATCCAGACAGATCACTGCAACTACCCTGAACAAGAATGGTGGGATGCATGGCGAGGATACGCGTTTGATAATTGGAAGATGTCTCGTAATAATGGAATGATATGGTATAATCCTGAACCTCCAAACCTATACGACATCATACATTATGACTACGTAGATGGAAGTTATGATAATCTTAAAAGTAACGCTGTCTTCTACATGTCTTGTTCTACACAGGATGCTTTTGGACCAATGGTTTTCCTTGACCATGGAGCAGTATTAAATTACGGAAATGCAGGAACAGGAATGTGTCCACAAGCTGACCTAGAAGATGACTGGTTCTTTGAAGATGCACTGGTATATGGAACACCAGTTGGCCCAGCATTTGCAAAAACTATTTGGTTGCACTACCGAGATTTCACTACTGGCGATGAAACATCTATGTATGGACCATCCTCTATTGGTACTCCTAGCCATGATGCAATCACAACTGTACAGTGCATATATGGCGATCCAAACTTGATTCTATATAGCCCAGAATGGACAGCACCAATACCAATTGATGGTTAAACAACCCCCACTCCTTTTATTTTTTCCTTTTTGTGAATATATTTTACTTTTGTCAGGTTTTTAATATGATTAGTGTTTTAAATTTTTGATGTAGAGGGATAATAACTTCAATATTCTTTGATACCATCATCTTTGGTATTCGGTTATGTTTGTTGCATCACTAGGGGTATTTGGATATATTTTATAGTATGTTATTTATTTGATTTTCCTACAATATTACTTGAGTATTTGATATTTGGTATTGCATTGATAATTTTTATTAGCACAATAATTCTCTTTTTATATTTGTTTAATTGTAGACGAAGCTAGTTGATATTTATTAATATAAAACAAGAATTAAGCCGTGCTAATGCTTTAAACCTATGTTCTTTAACATAAACACTGTGTGACAAGGAGAAAACTTGTTTTGTAAAGGTTTTTAAATATGGAGAAGTTCCATACTTAATGAGGAGGAGGGAAAATAAAAACAAATACGATAGAGAAAAAAATTTTCATTAAAATTTCATTTTTTCTCTTAATAATCTTATGTATTTTAATTATAGCTTTTTCAATTGATGCTTTAATAAAATATAATCAAAATTCATTAAATCAAAATCTAGCAGAAGTTAAACCAGATCTATATAAATTATCAAACGGCGAATGGATGATGGTATATGTCAAAGGATATTTTACAGGGCAAATTTATGGAAAAACAAGTATTAATAATGGAATTACATGGAAAGAACCTTTTAAAATAGGGAAATTATATGGAGATACACCACATATGATTGTTACAAACAATGGTTCCATAATTGTAACATCATCATATGCTGAAGGAAGTGATGAAAACATATGTAGATATGTAAAAAGTTATGATAATGGTAAAACTTGGAGTACAGTAAAATACGTTATGTATAATAGTATAGGTTTTTGTTCTGGATTAAACAAAGTTGGAGGTATTGTGTATTTATGTGGCGGAAATTGGTCATTAAATCAAAGCAAAACAAAAGTCTACCCACAAGCCTCACTATGGAAGTATAATGAAATTAATGATAGTTTTAATTTGGTATATAGATTTAATGATTCTAAATTAGTAGATGAATGGGATTTTCTTTGTATTGATAATAACCATTGGGTAGCCTATTTTAGAGGTTTAGAAGAAAAAACATTGAGAGTTGAAACATATAATAAAGGTATCAGTTGGTCAAACCCAGTTGATATAACTGAAAGTATTGGATTTTTAAAATATCCAATAGCAGAAAAATTAGAGGAGAATTTATATATATTATCTGGGGAAGAAAGTACTTTTAATAAAAGCAATATAGTTTTTTGGTTATCTAACGACGGTCTTAATTGGTTTAATAAAACAATTATACAATATGGCGTTAAACACGTAACTGAAACAGGAAGCCCCAGTATTATTTATGATTATGATAATAAAAGTATATTTATTACATATCATCATGGAAAGTGGGGAGATGCTTCATCTGAAGTAAATATTTATAATAAAAGAATTCAATTATAGATTTATAATATAAAAAATTTATTTATAAAGAATTATAAAACTATGTTAATGCTTGACCGAAATAATTTAAATTTAAATACTATAAGAAATCTTGTTAATTATTAACAAGATTCGGCTTATTTTTAGGTATTAGTTAATTGCGTTTCTTAAATTTATAGCCATAGTAAATTGCACCAGTACTTCCATCCTGAATTATTTTCCTGAATGTACTTTCTACCTTCATACCAATTTTTACTTCATTAATATCACAATCTACAATCTGAGCTGTAACTTGTGGGCCTTCTTCTAGTTTTATTATTGCTATTGGATATGGTACTTGTTCTTCAAAATCTTCAGGACCAACATGAATGATAGTATAGGTAACAACTTCTCCTTTTCCACTTAACTTTATCTCCTTCATCTTACCTATACTTTTTCTTCTGCAATAGGGACATGATTCTTTTGGTGGAAAAAAAATCCTTTCACATGATCCACATTTATCACCTAATAAGTTATAACGCTGAGGTATTTCTCTCCAAAATCTTGCTACTCCCATTTACATTGCCTCCATTATATGTACAGTACTTGTTGCACCAGATCCGCCAACATTATGAGCTAAACCAATTCTTGCATTCTTTATCTGTCTTTTTTCAGCTCTTCCCTGCAATTGTAACACAATTTCTATAATCTGAGCTACACCTGTGGCTCCCACAGGATGACCTTTAGCCTTAAGACCACCACTTGTATTTACGGGAAGTGAACCATCCCTGGGGGTTATTTTATTATCAATTGCTTTTCCGCCCTCTCCTTTTTTTACAAAACCAAGATCTTCAATAGCACATATTTCTGCAATAGTAAAGCAATCATGTACCTCTGCAATTTCAATATCTTTTGGTTTTAGATTTGCTTGTTTATAGGCCATATTAGCAGCATGAACTGTTGCGTCCAATGTACATATATCTCTTCTTCCGTGTAATGCAAGTGAATCTGAACCTTGACTGGAACCAATAATTTTTACTGGGTTATCTCTATATTTTTTTGCTTTCTCAACTGCACATAGTACAATTGATGCAGCACCATCAGTTACCGGGGAACAATCAAGCAAACCAAGGGGATATGCTACTGGTGTAGCGTTTATAGCTTGTTCCAGTGTAATTTCTCGTTGGTATTGAGCATATGGATTCAAAGCACCATTTGCATGGTTTTTCACTGCAACCTGAGCAAGTTGTTCTTTTGTGGTCCCATATTCATGCATATGTCTTGTAGCAATCATGGCATAAAGTCCTGGAAATGTGGCACCAAAAAATGCCTCCCATTCTTGATCGGCTGCTGTGGCAAGTGTCTCAGTTGCAGAAGCACCGCTTACATCGTTCATTTTTTCCATACCGCCTACTACGACAATATCGTTTATGCCTGAGGCGATTGATAGATAGCCTTGACGTACTGCCATACCACTGGAGGCACACGCACCTTCAACCCGTGTTGATGGAATATGTAAATTTGAAAAACCTGATGCATCTGCTACTAATGCTCCAACATGTTCTTGACCGACAAATCTTCCTGAACTCATTGAACCGACATACATTTCATCTATATCTTTTCCTTCAATACCTGAATCTAATATTGCTTTTGCTCCTGCTTCTGCTATTAGTTGTCTAAATGATTTATCCCAAAGTTCACCAAATTTTGTTATTCCAACCCCAATGACTGCTACATCTCTCATTTTTTTTCACTCCCAATATAAAAGTTCAGTTATTTTGGTATACATTCCATAGTCAATATATTCTTTATCTTCAATCATCTGATGAACAGAGGGTGCTCGATCCCTATTTAAATTTTTAATTTTTTCTGTTACTGTTATATCAAACCCGTCACTTCCTGCACCCGAACCATAGCTAGTTAGAAATATTCTATCACCTGGCTTTGCAACATCTAAGACTGAAGCTAATCCAAGTAATGATGCTCCTGAGTAAGTATTTCCAATGTATGGTACAAGGAGACCTTGTTTAATTTGATCATAGGTAAAACCTAATTTTTTTGCTACACTTACAGGAAACTTACCATTTGGTTGATGAAAAATTGCATAAGTATAATCCTCAGGTTTAGTTCCAGCCATCTTCATAATGTTATTTGCACAGTTAGATACATGCTTGAAATATGCAGGTGCGCCAGTGAATCTCCCACCGTGTGAAGGATATTTTCTCTCCGCTCTTCTCCAGAAATCAGGTGTATCAGTTGTAAATGAACATGTATTGTTGATATTTGCAATAATATTATCCTTACCAATAATAAATGCTGCTCCTCCAGCAGAAGCTGAATATTCTAAAGCATCTCCTGGGGCTGCTTGGGATGTATCTGCACCAACGGCTAACCCGTATTTTATCATTCCTGCTTTAACAAGAGCTGTACATGTCTGTATAGCTGCTGTTCCTGCTTTGCAGGCAAACTCATAATCTGCTACCATTAAATCTGGTGTTGCGCCAATTGCTTCTCCAACAATTGTTCCAGTGGGTTTTACTGCATAAGGATGCGATTCACTTCCAATATAAATTGCACCAATATCTTGGGGATTAATATCAGTTCTTTTTAATGCTGCCCGAGCAGCTTCTACACTTATTGTTGCTGTATCTTGATCTCTTGATGGAACTGACTTTTCTATGATACCAAGACCATTACTAATTGTTTTTCCGTCTTTGCCCCATATAGATGCAATATCTTCTACTTTTATTCTCCATCTAGGTATATTTGCACCGTAACTAATAATACCCACATTTTCCATGATTGCCACAATTTGGGCAAAACAAAATTTGATATTTATAATTGCCGACCAGAAACTCGGTGATTGTCGTTAAATAGTTATTTTGTTAACGATATTTTCTTACCCTTTTTCAAGGCATCTACTGATTCTTTTTCAATTTCTTCAAGCTTTTTCTTGTCTAACAATTCTTTTTGGGCCCTGATATTTTGACTTCTAAGGAGTTCTTTTGATTCTTGCCAGCGTTTTTTCCTTTCTTTTTTTACCGCCATTATTTTAGAAAGCATCTCCATAGCTTTCTCGTGGTGTTTCTGTGCTTCTTCTCTTATTTCAGTATATTTTTCATGTTTTTTATTTGCTTCATTAATCGAAGCTGATATTTCCGTGACTAATTTCATATATTTTTTATGCATTTTTTGGCTTTCATTATAGTATTTTTGAACCTTTTCATGTTCTTCATCAGCTTTTTTAAAAAGTTCTGTAATAGAATTATCGGTATCTGATAAATCCGTCTCAATCAATATCTGTTTTTCTAATAATTTTTTTCCTTCCGCGTATTCTCTCTTTTTTTCTTTTATTTTTTCAATCAATTCATTTTCTTCTTCAGTGCTCATTGGTACTGTTTCTTGTTTGTATTCAAGCATCTGGACATCTGCTTTTAGTTCTTCAACTCTTAAAGGTAAATTTCTAATAACTTCTCCTCTTTTCACTCTTTTAGATTTTATAAGATCTTTTGCTTGTTGTTGAAGTTTATTTCTAATTTCTTTATGAGCTCTCATCTTTGAGACTATTTTATCTCGTTCTATTTTATCTTTTTTCATTTGTTCTATGAGTTCTTTTCGTTTTTTATTTAGCATGTCTCGTTCTTCGCGTACTAGCTTTGCAAGATCGTTGAGCTCGTTTCTTTTTTCTTTTAAGCTCTGGAATTTTTTTTCAGCATTTTGTATTTGCTGTTGTTGTTCCTTTTTATTAGATAACTCTTCTATCAATAATGACACTCCTTAAAATAACCTAAATTATTCACCTTTTATTTATTATTACTCTTCCATCTCTCTTATATTTTTTAATATTACTGCTCTTGTGCTTTTATGTACAATTTGTTCTTGCCTTTGTAAGCAATCCAGGGTATTCTGATATTTGCATAACCGCCACTGGGAATGGTTACCTCTGTTTTATTCTTTTCCTTACCGTTTATATACAATTTTACTTTAACATTTCTTGCAGTAATATTTCCTTTATTCATTAATTTAAAAGAAGTTGTTATTCTATTTCCCTCTGCAAAGTCCTTTGGCCAGGTAAAAACATCAGAGATTTTTAATAAAGTTTTTCCATCTTTTATCATTGTCATTGTACTTATTTCTTCTGTTTTTCTTTTTCCTAATACATTTACTTTTAATTTGGTTTCAGTCCAATCCTTTGGCTCTGCAGTTTCTGTTGGTTTAACTATTAATAGTATGGTTTTTGAGTGTAGTCCGTTAATTGTAATCTTTTCGATATCTATAGATTTCTCCCATTTTGAGGATGAAGGATTATTCGGTGATGTTATTTCATACGTCTTTGTTTTTTTAGTTGGATTTTCTATAGTGATTTTAAAAGATGCTTTTCCATCTGGATCAATTTCTTTTATGCGTTCTGTACATAATATGTTTACAGATTTTTTTATTAGTAAAAATATAAGTATTATGATTATAAATAAAATTATAATCACAATTATTGCCCCTAATGCATAAGGTGCTGATTTACCAAATACTTCGTCAAAACCTAAAGAGTTTGAAGTTGACTCAAAAAATTCGAATATGCTTTCAAAAATAGAGGAGCCAATGACGTCTACTGTTACATTTACAACAGCAAATGCTTTACTATCACTTTTTGAGGTAACAGTAAACGTAATTGTATCAGATTTAGCAGATGTATTTTTTGGAACACTAACTACTACCAATATTTCATTTGAACCAGTTTTTTCACCAATTCCAAGATTTTCAATTGAATCAGTTTTTTTTATTTCCCAATTATGCTTGGATGCTGCAGTTATCTTGTAACTATCTACATCGTCCTTTGCTCCGGTGTTATTATTTTTAATAATAAAGTAGAATGTGCCACTTTTACCAGGTTTAATACTTTTACGTTCAGTATATTGAACAATATTTACATCATAATCTATTGCATCTTCTGAAATTTCAACAGATGTTGTTTTGCGTGCAATTCCTGTTTTACCTCCTACAACAAATGTCAGGTCAATTGAGTTACCATAGGCATCTTTTGTATTTTCAGTTGAGTTTACAAAAACATATGTTTCTGCAGTACCACCTGCGGAAATATCAATTTTTTCATCAATAATTGTAACTTTCCAATTTTCTTTATTATTATAGGTTATATCAATAGATATTTCATCATTATACTTGCTTGTAATAGTTAAAGTGTATTTGACAGATCCGCCAGGTACAATTTCTTTATCTGTTGGATCGCTTAATAAATCCATTTCAATATGATCTGTGTCATCAAATTGTAAAGATAAAGAGGATGGATATTGCATTGAGTCATAAAATAATGTAGCACTCCTTCCAAAACTAAAAACTGGTAATTTTGTTCCGTTACTTACCGAAACTTTAAGATTTATACTATTTCCATACTCGATTTCATGATCTAAATTATTGAAGGTGAATTTTACTGGTATTTGTGGTTTATTGAACAACTGAAAAATATTTGTCCTAGTTAATTCCTGTTCAGAGGAAGCTATCTTTGTGTTATTATCAAATAATGTAGCAGTAATTTTTATCTTTCCTCTTATAAAATTAAAAAATCTTATTAACATATCTTTATGTCCAATATACAATTTTGCAGTAGCTTCTTTTAATATCTTGTTTCTTTCAATACTTGGACCTTTCCATAGTAGTGGGTCCTTCTTTATCTGATAATTTTGATTAGTATCTCCAGTTGGTTGTATTTCATCCATGATGTTTCCTTCATGGAGGTAATAAACATATTTATTTCCAGTTTCGCCGGAGGATGCAAATGGTACGATAACAGATGAAGGATGGTCAATTGAATCATAAACAAAAGATGAAGATCTTAAACCATTCGCAAGGTCTCCAATATCGTCCTTTGTTATATTCGACATTTCTATTGTTTCACGAATTACTTGTATAGCCTGACTAAAAAATTTCACTAATTTGAATTTACTTGAATTACCCCTATTCAACGTCCAATTAATCAATTTTTGTTTAAGTGTGTTATATCCAGGTATAAATCCCATTATTTTAGGAAATAATCTTTCAATGTTGGATGCCCTTCCTAAAGGTTTAACTCCAGGGATTATTTTCACTGAAAATATCAACATCGAATCAGGAATTAATGAAATACTAACATTTTCGATTGTTATGAGATATTCTTCGATGTTATCTAGTGCCCTATTTGGCCTTAGTGTAGTTGTAACATTAATTTCTTCAAAAAAATCTAGTTCTGAGTCAAAATCATTATAATCAAAATCAAACAAGCTTTCCAAATCAAACCAATATAAGCTTACCTGAACCTTATCATTCTTTTTTATTTCAGAAATTAAGGGTGATCTAAAGTATAGATCAAAAACAACGTCACCTTTTATTTTAAGAGTGTTATTTCCTTCATTTGTATACATTCCCCATACTGTATATGGATCGATGAATAATGCGGTTAGTACATCTAATTCTAAATCAGTTTCGTTAAAAAGATATGAAGTGGCTAATATTGTAGCCCAATATAACCAACTCTCTGAATTCCAAATTCTTGGTGGCCATTCTGAATTATTATTTTTTGTTGGCAGGTTTTCGTCCATGATTCCTTCCGTTTCTAGAATATCATGGAAGTAAAGAGTGGTTGTCCCCCCTGTTGAATCAGCACTGATTGTGGGCGTAATAATTAATACAGGCAAAAGTAAATTTATAATCAATATGATTGATATTATAGTTGTTCTTTGCACCCTGTTTGAATGCATTACGTTCACAACCTCAGTAACTATTATCAAGCCAGTTAATATATAAATGTTTGTTTACAATAGTTACCATTTTCCAACAAATATCTGGGGAATCTATATTTTAACAGAAAAATAAGTTCGTTGAGATGTTAAATTAATGATTTTTTTCTTAACCAGTCTAAATCACTAATATATAAACTACGAATATCATTCAAACCAAATTTTAACATTGCTAATCTTTCTAAACCTAGACCCCAGGCAAGTACAGGGTTTTTTACACCAACAGGCTCTGTTACCTCTGGTCTAAAAACTCCACTTCCCCCTAACTCCATCCATTCGTGATTCCAGTAAACCTCAACCTCCATACTTGGTTCTGTATAGGGAAAATAACCGGGTCTAAAACGTATCTTTTCGAAACCTATTCTTCTGTAGAATTCTTTTAGAACCCCTATTAGTTGTTTAAAGTTGGTATCTTCTTCATTAACAATCCCTTCAATCTGATAAAATTCTGGTAGATGGGTAGTATCAATACTTTCCTTTCTAAAAACTCGTCCAATTGAAAATACTTTGGAAGGGGGCTTTGGATTTGTATAGAGATACCGAATAGTATTAACTGTTGTATGTGTTCTTAAAAGTGCTCGTTCACCTTCTTTTTCAGAAAATTCATAACCCCAACCTGTTGATGAGGTACTACCACCGTTCTTATGAACCTTAGCAATTTCTTCTAACAATTTTTTCTCTTTAATATGGATTTTACTTGGAGTTTTACAATATAACGTATCTTGCATCTCTCTTGCAGGGTGATCTTGTGGAATAAACAGTACATCCATATTCCAAAAACAAGATTCGACAAAATCTCCTTGAATCTCTTGAAATCCTATTTCTAAAAATATTTGCCTTATTTTAGTTATAAGATCTACTAAAGGATGTGGTTTTCCACCATAAAGTGCTGGTGCGAATGCATGAATATCATAAGGTCTAATTTCATATGGCCATGCAGCCCCAGCTAGAGGATAATTCTTAATATCCTTAGATGTAATCTGAGAGATTTCTTCTTTAATTTCAAAACCTTTTTCAAGAACATCTTTTCCTATCTTTGTCAATACCACTGTACTTGTTATTATATCTTTTTCTTTAATCACCTTTTTTCTTCTTAATAATGATTTAATTTTATTTTTATCAATTTCAATGTTATTATTTTTTCTGAGCAACTTGAGTATTTTTTCATCTTCTGTTTCTTGGTTAAGTGCAATTTTACCTTCTTTAGTAATTTTTATTTGAGTTTCCTTGTCCTTTTTAATAGTTGCCCATTTATTCTTTTTAAGCCATCCAATAGCAATTGGTATTTCGTTTTTCTCAAGTGTATTTGAAAGATCTTTTAAGGTCACTATTCCTTTTTTTTCATCCATTAGTCGTAATATCCTTTTCTCAGGTAAACCTTTTTTCATATAAAGTTTTCCATCTACATCTAATGAATATTGGGTTTTCACATGTTCCTCAATGTTAACTAATTTCTTTGATCTGAGCCATGATGAAGCATTCATAACTTCAACTAACTGAGTTAAATTACTTTTTTCCAAAATAGCTTCTGGTGAACCTTTGCCTTTTAGTTTCTTAAGAGCTAGAAGTACTTTTTTTTCGTTTTGAGACAATTCCTTAATCGTTTTTTTAATATTCATTTTGGCCCAAAATCAAGTAAGTATCTTATAAAACCTCCGAATATTCCTCTAAGAAAATTATTAAAAATTATTAAGATTAAGATTTATATTGTAATCAATTATGCAAATTTGATGTTCTATTTAATAATTTATTAATGGCCTTTAATGGAATTATTTTTTATAGGAAAACTATATTATCCCTTTCAATTGGGGCTCGTAGCTTAGATTGGTTGGAGCACCCGGCTGATAACCGGGAGGTCGAGAGTTCAAATCTCTCCGAGCCCATGATACTAAATAGCATGCATAATTTTTAAAGTATCCGATAATACTTCGCTTAGAGAATTAACTAGATTAAGATACTTCGGCATAATTGATAGAAAAGGTGTTGGTAAAAGCACATACTATATGGTTAAATGATGTGATACAAAATTTTAGCAGAAAAATGGGAGATTCGCAGGTCGAATTATATGGTGGATTTATGAAAAATTTGGTGGAATTATGGCGGAATTAATTGAGACATCATCTAAAAAATTGAAACATGCTGTACTTTGCTTCTTCCATCATAGGGAGTTCGTCTACCAAACGAAGGGAAATATTCAATTTTGAAGTAATAGGTTCAAGTAGCAAATAATTCTCTTCAGATTTCACCATGATTTCTTTTGGTTTCATATGAATGTCTTTGATATTTTTCACAAATTTTTTCCAAAAAGTTGTCTGTTTCTCATCTGATTTTGTAAGATGGAAACCAAACACGAGACCCGAGCGATGATCGCCCCATAAAAACATACGTGGATAATACGGTCGTTCTTTTCCGTCTTGTACTCCATTCGGTGAATAAAAACTATCGAACTCCCAGCACCCCTGATTTTGAGATTTTATCAGTTTCATCTCATTAAGTAAATGTTCGTTGATATCATGAGAATAATCAGGTTTTTTCTTTTGGATGGGAGCTGGTTCTATCCAGGAATCTTCCCATATCCATGTATCGTTCATTGGTTTTGGTATACGAACAAAATATCTATCCTCTTTGTTTTTAGGTGGTGTCAACAGATGTGGATTATCTTTGAAACGCAATGCAACATTAATTGCTTGTTGTAATGCAATTGTTAAATATTTTGCCTCATTTTTTGTTATGTACCAAGGATGATATCCTGGTTCGTAATTTCGAAAGATTGGCCATGCGTTGGATCCATGAAATTTCAACCCCAGCTTCTTCATTACTTCGTAATCAGATTTCTGTACAAATTTCCTATCTTCAAAGGATGCCATCAAACACTTTTGCGCTTCAAGTACCTCGAAACTATCAAAAGGGACTTCACCGTTTGCAATTCTCAAATATCCATCTAAACCTTCAGTCCCAGAATATGTTGCCAAAGCAAAATGTTCACCTGCTCGTCCCATAACACAACAATATCCGATTTCACCTGTCCATGGATTTTGAACTCCGAAAAGATCAGAATCCCACATCCAATACCAGCATTTTTTCTCTTTAAATTGGAATGCAGCATCATATAGTAATTTCCATTCATTAATAGACGGTGAAGATTCCCTCATAAAGACTCCCTCCCGTTTACTCTAAACATGTTGGGCTAAATATGTATCAGGTAATGTTTTGCGAGTACAATAATATTATGTTTAAAAAATCTGTGCAATAAAAATACGATATAATATTTTAGCGGAAATTTACTAGAAATTTCGCTAAGATGGCCGATAGAATTAAATGATGTTATTTCCATTTTATATACACAATGGCGAACAAATGATTCGACATTAAAAGGGGCAGAGATTATATGACAATAAAAACTGGATACTTTTCAGATGATGGTGAAGAAATTGATCCACTAACAGTTCCCTTGCCAACTTTATGCAATTCGTGTCTGAAGAAAAATGACGCAAAAGAAGAAGCACCATGTCTTTGTAATCGTATGGACCAAATGGAGGAAATAAAAAAAGGAGAGATGTTCCTTTGTTTTGCATATGAACCAAACGATCCGTCTATCAATAAAAAGAAAGTTTACAAGGATATGGAAAAGTACTGGGCTGAACAAAATCGAAAGTATCTAGCTTAACAAAAAAAGAAGAAAAATAGTTTTAGTGAGATAAATATAATCGTCAAAATTCAACAGGCTTAAAATCTGTTTTCTGTCGAGACAATTTTCTCCCGTTGGATTCGTAGATTTCTCCAAGCCCATTCCCCGCTCTCGGATAGTTTCCAGTCGAAACGTAGCTTTTTAGCCTCTGTTTCGATTTTTCATTCAATAGATATATTTTTATTCTCATTATCTAGTTTAGTTAATCAAATGAAAAGAATTACTTCTTGGTTGAATGACAGCCTCTATCTTACACCTCTGTCACCTGCATGTAAGATGTGTGCACATGGATCTAAAATGGTAATTCTAATAACAGGATTGTGTCCAGCTAAATGTTTTTACTGTCCTTTAAGCTATAAAAAAGGGGGAAAAGATCGAATATTTGCTGATGAATGGGAATTAGACAACGAAAAAGATACTAAAAAAATGATAAAGGAAGCTGAATATATTAATGCTACAGGCGCGGGTATTACTGGAGGAGAACCACTAGTTGTTTGGGATAGAGTAAAAAAATACATATTACTTTTAAAAGACACATTTGGATCTGAATTTCACATTCATCTATACACTTCAGGACTAAAAAATGCAAATCATATTTCTGAACTTATTTCCTCAGGTCTTGACGAAGTAAGGTTTCATCCATTTCCGGAAAATTGGAGTAATATGGATAAAAGTCTAATTAAAAAACCAATAAAAGATATATTGGATTCAGCAGCAGATATTGCTATTGAAATCCCTGCAATTCCTGATTTAGAAAAAGAAATGTTTTATCTTGTTAAATGGGCGGATGAAAACGAGTTAAACTGGGTGAATCTCAACGAACTTGAATATTCAGAAAGAAACTGTGAATCATTAATAAGCAAAGGATACGAAGTCAAGAATGAAATTTCAGCTGCAGTCAAGGGTAGCCAAGATTCTGCAATAAAAGTGTTAAGAAGGGTAAAAAATGAGAATCTTGACATTGGAGTCCATTATTGTTCACTTTCCTTTAAGGATGGAATACAGCTTAGAAATAGAATAAAACGAAGGGCGTCTAATATTGCAAAAGAATATGAAGTAATAACAGAGGATGGAACTCTAGTTAAGGGTGTAGTAGACAATTTAAAATTATCGTCTGAAAAATTAATTAACTTAATAAAAGAAGAATTTGCTATTCCTGAGAAATATTTTTATTACGATAAAGATAAAAACAGGGTTGAAATTGGATTATGGATTTTAGAAAAGATATCTGCTGATCTTAGAAAAATCGGATATAAATGTTATATGATAGAAGAATATCCAACGGCAGATAGACTTGAAGTTGAAAGAATTCCAATGCCATTTTGATTTAAGTTGTAGTATTTTTTCCTGAAAAAGTTTTTTATATAACCCCTACATTCCAACTTTTACAAAATCTGAAGAACTACATAATCAATGAAGGCTATATAAGGAGGCTAAAATATGGCTATGTATATAAGATTTCAAGCGACAAAAGAAATGCAAGATTTAGCCTATGAATTAATTGAAAAGGCTCGAGATAATGGAAAGATTGGTAAAGGTGCTAATGAAACCACAAAACATGTTGAGAGAGGTCAGGCCAAGCTTGTAGTAATGGCAGAGGATGTTAGTCCTGAGGAGATACTTGCACATATGCCTATTTTATGTGAAGAAAAGAAAATTCCATACACTTATGTGCCAAGTAAGGAAGAGTTAGGTAATGCCGCTGGTTTGAATACGTCGACAAGTGCAATAGCAGTCCTTAATCCTGGAAAGGATAAAAGTATGATTGATAGCATCATTAAAAAGATAGAGACATTAAAAAAACAAGGTTAGGATTATGATAGAGGGAACTCCTTGTGAGGTAGTAGAGATTATCGATAGAACAGGTATGGCAGGTGAGGCATCCCAAGTTAAGGTTCGAGTTTTAGATGGAAGAGATAAAGGTAAGATTATTACTCGTAACGTTATGGGCCCTATAAGATTAGGCGATATCTTGATGTTAAATGAAACCCAACGAGAAGCAAAAAGGCTTGGCGGCCCTAGATAGAGGTAAATTCAAATGGTAGAGAGACGTATTTGTTCTTTTTGTGGAAATGAAATAGAGCCTGGTACTGGAAAAATGTTTGTTAGAAATGATGGAAGAGTACTTAATTTTTGTAAAAATAAATGTCATAAGAATATGTTAAAATTAAAGCGTATTCCTCGAAGAGTGGGTTGGACTAAACATTATTCAAAACGGTAGAAATTTAATTGGAAAAATTATAATTTAAATCATTTTTAGATTTAAATAATATTCTACTGTATTTTTTAAAAACCTTGAGATTAATTTTTATATACTGTAACTTTCACATTACAAATATACTAAATTTTAATATAACCATGAATATATTTTATTTACGTAATGTTTAAATAAACAGAAAACATTATATATACTTAAAACAGTATAATATGAATTTGAAAAAAGGTAATTTATAAAAATATGGGGGATTCAATGAAAAAAAAAGTAATTGGTATATTTTTATCTTTAACGCTGTTATTTACAATATTGCCTGTTTCAGGAATCATTGAATATGATACAAATTATTGGAATAATGTAAAAGATAATAATCATATTTTATCTACTAACAAAATAAAAGATATAAAAAATATCTATGGACAACTAGATCGTAATAATTCACCTCCTTACCAACCAACTAATCCCAATCCAGAAAATGGTTCAACAAATGTTAGTTTAGACATGGACGTCAACTGGACAGGTGGCGATCCAGATGGAAACAACGTAACATATGATGTATATTTTGGAACTGATAGTACGCCGCCTAAGGTTTCTGCTAATCAGAGTGATACAACTTATGATCCGGGAACATTGGATGAAATTACGACTTATTATTGGCAGATTATTGCTTGGGATGATCAAGGTGCATTTTTTGGAATTACCTAATAATCCTCCTTATCAGCCAAGTAATCCAAATCCCGAGAATGGAGCGATAAATGTGAGTCTTGATGCTGATTTGTCTTGGAGTGGTGGTGATCCAGATGGCGACCCGGTGACGTATGATGTTTATTTTGGGACTGATAGTACGCCGCCTAAGGTTTCTGCTAATCAGAGTGATACAACTTATGATCCAGGAATACTTGATAAAAATATCACCTATTATTGGCATATTATTGCCTGGGACGACCAGAATGCTTCTTCTGAAGGTGATATATGGAATTTCACTACAATAATAAATCAACCCCCTTATCAACCTTCTAACCCATCTCCATCAAATGGTTCAACAGGAGTAGGTGTTAATGTAGATCTTAGCTGGGAGGGTGGTGATCCTGATAATGATACGGTGACATATGATGTATACTTTGGTACAACAAGTCCACCACCAAAAATTGTAAGCAACCAAACTGAAACTACTTATGATCTCCCAACACTTGAAAATCAAAAAACCTATTACTGGCAGGTAGTTGCATGGGATGAATTTGGCGCTTATAATAGCGGTCCTATTTGGCAGTTCTCTACAGCAATGAATAGTGGCCCCTATCCACCTGAAATAATAATTGGACCAAGCGTTGGAGGTCCAAAAATAGACCTCGAATTCTCAGCCATAACCTCTGACCCAGAGGGCGATCAAGTTTATTATATGTGGGATTGGGGAGATGGCAACTTTAGCGAATGGCTTGGACCCTTTGGTATCAGTACGCCAGTGAAAACAAGTTACGTTTGGAATAACACTGGAGAGTATATAATCAGAGTCAAAGCAAAAGATGTAAAAGATAAAGAGAGTGGATGGTCTGAAGAACACAATATATCTATCTCAAAGCAAATTAAAATAAACAATTTAAGACCTGGTTTTGTCTATTTCCACATATTTACCTTTACTAATTCCTATCTATTTCTCCAAGCGTTTGAATATTTAGGAATATCTGCGGTACTTTCCACAGGTAGACTTCTTGTAGTAAATGCAACAGTAACTGAACATGTAGATTCGGTAAAATTCGAAACTTTTCAAATACTTTGGAATATAACAAATGAGGAATATGATGATGATATGTCAGATGATGCTGCAGTCATATTTTCTATTGCTGCTGGACTTTATGAGGTAAGAGCTAACGCTTATGATGAAGATGGAAATCTAATAGATATTGACACCGTACCTTATTTAATTTATATCTGTAGAAGTCAAATAGGCGGCGGTCAAGTAGCAAGAACCTTTGCAAATAGACTCAAAAGATAATATTGTTTCCCAAATCTTTTTTTTCTATTTATTTTTTCAACTATAATATTTTATATACCACTTCATATTATGACTTAAAGTTTCAAAGGGGAGATAAAATTTGATAGATGCAGAAATTAAAATTGTTAATATTGAAAAACCTGAGGATTTGAATTTTATATTAGGACAAACACATTTTATCAAATCAATTGAAGATCTATATGAAGCAATGATAACTACTGTAGCTAATGCAAAATTTGGTATCGCATTCTGCGAAGCTAGTGGAGCATGTAAAATTCGTAGTGAAGGAAATGATGAGACGTTAAAGAAATTAGCTGAAAAAAATGCAGAAAAAATCGGAGCAGGGCATTCGTTTATAATTTTTATGAAGGATTGCTTTCCAATAAACGTCTTAAACACTATAAAAAATGTGCCTGAGGTTTGTTCTATTTACTGTGCGACTGCAAATCCTACAAAAGTTGTAATTGCAGAATCTAAAATTGGAAATGATATTGGAAGAGGCATTATTGGCGTTGTTGATGGATATATTCCTAAAGGTACTGAAAATAAACAAGATATTACTTGGAGAAAAAAATTTCTAAGGGACATAAAATACAAGCGATAATCTAAAAACCATGTTTTCCTACAAGAGGTACAAAAACACAGCCTCCAAGATTTTTCGTTACAATTTTTTCCCCTTTTTTTTCTATCAATTTTAAATCACAATATAGTTTCCCAACAGGGACAAGAAGTTTACCACCGTCCTTTAACTGACTGATCAAGGGTGGTGGAACTGCAGGGGCTGCACAAGTGACATAAATACGATCATATGGTTGATATTTTTCTAATCCTTCTGATCCATCACCAATTTCCACAATGGTATTTGTAAAACCAGCTTCTCTTAGATTTTTCTGGGCAAGTTTTCCAAGATCCTCGATACGTTCAATACTGTATACTTGACCTTTTTCACCAACTAAACATGATACAATTGCTGCGTGATAGCCTGAACCCGCTCCAATTTCCAATATTTTTTGTCCTTTACAGATATCTAATGCCTCACACATTATTGCAACCATGTGAGGTGCTGAAATTGTTTGACCATAACCAATTTGTTGAGGTGTATCACAATATGCCATTTTTTTTAAATAATCTGGTAAGAATTTCTCCCTTGGAACTTTTTGAAATGCTTTTTTTACTTCATTACTTTTTATATAATTTTCTCGAAGAAGGTTATTAATTAATCTTTCTCTTTCGAGTTCAAACATATGATTCTAATAGTAATTATATTTAGTAT
>SMTZ1_10009363_pt1 | contig 35113 bp, 28 predicted proteins | sample DeeMarSWOR136_30_FD_25667 | JGI IMG/M metagenome (IMG submission 25667)
TTCCTATAAAACTGGACAATGGAAGGACAAAGGTCTTCACCGGCTTCCGCTGCCAGTACAATAACGCCAAAGGACCGACCAAAGGCGGAGTCCGCTACCACCCCGAGGTCACCGAGGAGGAAATCGTGGCTCTGGCGGCCTGGATGACCTGGAAATGCGCTCTTCTGGACCTACCCTACGGAGGGGCAAAAGGGGGTATCATCTGCGATCCGACAAAGCTATCCGAGAGTGAGCGGGAAAGAATGACCCGGAGGTACACCAGCGAAATCATGCCCATCCTGGGTCCTCATATTGACATCCCTGCTCCCGATGTCTACACCACCTCCAAAACCATGGCCTGGATCATGGATACCTTCTCGATGATGAAGGGCTACACTGAGCCCAGCATCGAGGAGTGGCGATAATCATCCGGGAATATTTCAAGGCGATGAAGAAAAACCTCGAAGGAGCCAGGGTGGCGATCCAGGGATTCGGGAATGTCGGCGGCTATGCCGCCCTTTTCCTCTCCCGGATGGGAGCGAAAATCGCAGCCGTATCCGATGTGTCGGGAGCCCTTGTCAATCCGGATGGCCTGGATGTCCCTGGGCTCCTGGACTGTGTCCAGAAGCATGCCTGTGTCATCAAACACCCCGGAAAACAGATCGACCGGGAACAGGTCCTCTACCAGGATGTGGATATCCTCATCCCCGCGGCCCTGGAGAACCAGATCCACCGGAAAAACGCTCAGAAGATCAAAGCCCAAGTCATCGTGGAGGGAGCCAACGGTCCTACAACTCCCGAAGCCGACGATATCCTGGAGAGAAGAAAAATTCCCGTTATTCCTGATATCCTGGCCAATGCCGGAGGAGTGGTGGTCAGCCATCTCGAATGGGTTCAGGCTCTGAGCGGCCTCTTCTGGGAGGAAGACCAGGTCAACGCCGAGTTGGAGCGGAAGATGGTCAAATCCTTTCAGGATGTGTGGAAAAGAAGCACCCAGAAAAACATCTCGCTCCGCTGCGCCGCCTACAGCGTGGCCATCGAACGGATAGCGGAGATCTATCGCTACAGGGGACTCTTTCCTTAATATATATATGGGGACGTTCCCTGGGGGGATACCCTATATCCTAATTGTTAGTTTTTAAACATTCTTAAATATAGGGTGTCCCCCCAGGGAACGTCCCCTATTGCTTGATTTCTTTTGTCTCTGGCATCCGGGACAGTAAAAAGTGCTCCGACCGCTGAGCCGGAGACGACAGATGCCTCTCCCGCAGATAGAACAGGCCAATCCTTCCCTTCCGTAGACCTGGTGAAAGTCCTGAAAACTTCCCTCCTGGCCCACGGCATCCCTGTAATCCCGGATGGTCGAGCCCTGGCAGGCGATAGCTCTCCCCAGCACGTCTTTTATAGCTTCATGCATCCGCTTGAGCTCAGGGTGTCGCAGTCGAGAAGCCGGGGTCAAAGGGTGGAGCTTTGCCTGAAAAAGAATCTCATCGGCATAGATGTTGCCGATACCAGCTAAAAACTTCTGGTTCAGAAGCAGGCTCTTCAACCGGGCCTTCCGCCCTTGAAAACGCTTCTTCAAGGAGGCCAGTCCGATCTCCAGGGGCTCTGGTCCTAGAGATTTCAGCTCGTCGACGGTGGACGCTTGAGCGGTCCGGAAACAGGAGATGAAACCGAATTTGCGGACATCCCTGAATCGAAGCTCTTTTTTCCGGTCTTCGAAAGAAATAATGAAATGCGTATGCTTGTCCACGGGCTTATCAGCCGAAGAAAAGAGGAACATGCCCGTCATCTTCAGATGAACAAGAAGGCTCATATCCTCTTCACAATCGATGATGATCATCTTTCCCCGGCGCCGGACGCCGCAGATTCTCTTCCCCCTGAGTTGAGTTATCAAACCCGCACAGCTATCCCGAAGCACAGGCGGATAAAGGACTCTAAGAGACCGAATCCGGTGTCCCTTCAGCTTCGGAGCAAGGCTTCTGACAATGGTCTCGACTTCAGGCAGCTCGGGCATGGGACCATTTTACTGGATTCAGCCGATCAGAGGAAGATATTGAATAACTTCCCAAGGAAACATCTGCCCTAATGGGAAATTCGGTGCCGGTTCCCCTCCATCCGGAGCTCATGGTGACGGGTGGGAGGGTCTTGGCGAGGATGGAGAGGAACCGGCTCCGCATCCGATTACACCTTCCATAACTTCTTCTTGATTTAAGAGGCCATATCTTTTATCATTGATGTTCTATGCAGATAAACGTCAAAGCCGTCAGTTCATTGGTCCTGGGATGGTTTGTCCCCGGTTTGGGCCACGTCTACCTGAAAAAATACTGGAAGGGAGGGATTCTCTTCGGCTGTATCATGGCCATGACCGGATTGGGACTGTTCATGGGCGGAAAAATATACTCCTTTCAAACGGAAAATCCCCTCACCATCCTGGCCTTTTTCTCCGACATCGGAAACGGATTTCTGTACCTCCTCTCCAAGATCTTCTCTTTCGGACTGGGAAAATTGAAGAATGCGACTTTTGAGTTCGGGACAGCGTACATAGCCGGCGCAGGACTCCTGAATTATCTCATTGCCCTCGATGCCTTCGATATCGCCTCAGGGAAAAAGAAATGATCTGGAAAAGCCATCTTCTCTCCATGATTGTCTATGCGCTGTTTGTCTGCATCGTCCTCGCCCTTCTGAGAAGAGACGACAGGAAAAGCCAGGTCAAATACGGCCTTTTCCTGTTTGCCATCATGGTCGTAGGCGGCCTTCTCTTCGGCTGGTTCATGTATCTGTTCACTCTATAACCTCCTCCCTCCTACTGACTTCTTCTTTCTTTGAATCCTCAAATGGGTATGATATAATCACCCCCTGAATTGATGGAAACCCAGAACTTTGGACCATTCGTCAGTCTCAAAATCCACGCTCAATTCTTAGCCCAAGCCAAACTTTTCGACCCAGAGCAACAGAAAGCCTCAGGTGACCGGAAAAGAACGGATAAAAGATGATTGAACTCTATCACATCTCAAAGCAGTATCAGGTTCCTCGATGGGCTCTCACCGACATTACCCTCCATGTTAAGAAAGGAGACTTTTTCTTCATCACCGGGCCCTCGGGTTCGGGGAAGACAACCCTTCTTAAATTGATATTTCGGGAGATACTTCCTACCCATGGCCAGATCATCATCGACAACAGAAACATCCTCCGCATTCCTGACCACAGGATCTACCAGATAAGACGAAGCATGGGGATCGTCTTCCAGGATTTCCGGCTTCTTTTCCAAAAGCGAGTTTTTGAGAACGTGGCTGTCGTCCTTCAAGTCCTGGGTGTTGCCCGCAAGGAAATCAGGAGGAGAGTCTTTAACGCCTTGAGGATGGTCAATCTCCATCACAAGATGTGGGAATACCCAGCACAGCTGTCGCCGACCGGAAACCTCGACCCAGAGCTGGCCAATGAAATCATGACTCTCTTCAAGGAGGTAAACAGACAGGGTGCGACAGTCATAATCTGTACCCATGACCGGGAGTTGATACGCCATTTTGGCGAAAAGATCTTCTTCCTGTACAAGGGAAAACTGATAAGAAAGGAAAAACTCTGATTTTCCAAAAGCTCAAACACTTCCTCAAAGAGACGCTCAACAACCTCTGGCAGCACAGAGCGCGCAATATTTTTTCCATAACCATCATCTGTTTTTCATTTCTTATCTTTGGCGTTTTCCTATCCTTATCCAATAATCTCTTTTTCACAGCCAAGGAACTCTCAAAAAATATGATGATCGTCTTCTTCCTTGAGGATAACGTATCCGAAGCCCAGAGGGCCCTGATTGAAAAGAGGCTCAAAGAATCAGCCCTGATCAACAACATCCGTTTCATCCCCTCCGAGCAAGCTTTGATAAGATTCCGGCAAAATTTTCCCGAACTTCAAGGCATCGTCGAAAATATCAAGGTCAATCCATTTCCCTCTTCCTACGAGACAAACATCTCAGATGAAAGAATCGCACCAGATACAGTCCTGAAATTCATCCAGGAGATAAAAGAAATGAGAGGCGTGGAGGATGTTCAGTTCAACAAGGACTGGGTGGAAAAGATGCAATCTCTGAGCAGGCTGGCCAGGGCCATCGGTTTCTTTCTGGGGGGGATATTAGCCCTAGCCTCCTTCTTCATCATCTCCAACGTCATCAAGCTCAATGTGCTTGCTCGACAATCTGAAATCGTAATCCTCCGGATGGTGGGAGCGACAAACATTTTCATCCGCATCCCTTTTCTTCTGGAAGGCATGATCCTCGGGATCCTGGGAGGGCTGGTTTCCAACTTCCGTTATTTGACTCTCTCCCAAATGGGCCTTCTGGTCGCAGCAGGTGCCGTCATCGGTTTCATGGGAAGCCTCAGTTCCCTCGCCCGCTTCCTGAAAGTCTGAAAAAATATATTTTTTCCGGTTCTCTTCCAGACAGCGCCCGTAAACTACACGGATATGGAAGGAGCGGCCTTGTTTCCTAAAACAGACGGCCCGCCCGTTTATGAACCTCTCTTAAGGGCTCGGGAATCCTGAACTTCGAGGTGAGAAGGACAATCTCTTTGGCCCGATTAAAATCAATCCTGTGTCCTGGAGAAACGAAAACCGGCTTCACCCCTGAGCGAGTCCTCAGACAGAACCCGACTTTCTCACCTTTGGAATCCCTGAAAATGGTGTAGGCTCCTCTCTGCGCAGATGTCCAGAGTCACTCCCACAAAGGAGGCCAATCCCATTCTTCTGGGGTGTGCAATCCCGTTCCCATCCACCAAAGTCACATCCGGCTTGTTCTTGATCCTGCGGAAGGCCTCCTGAAATACAGGCCCTTCCCTTAAGGACAAATAGCCAGGGATATAAGGAAAGCGGGATTTTCGAACGACTTCGGACACCTCCACGACGTCAAGCTCCGGGAGTCTGAACACGACAAGACTTGCGCCGATTCTCTTCGCCTGATGGTCATAACTGAAATCAGCGCCGGCGACCAGTTCCACTTTTCGCCCATCCCATTCCAGAATAAGCCTGGCGGAGAGCTCCCGTTGGACCTCAGCGGCTTTCGCCAAGCGTATTCTGCCCATCTCACCTCTGCCCATTATATACTATTCTTCATTCTCCATCAGCAGATAACCGTTCCCTGTGTTTATTGACATGGTAGGACCATTGTCTTAAAATCCCTCATAATGGCGTCCTTAGGTCAAAACCTCAGAAGAGAAAGAGAATTGAGAGGCATCTCTGTCGAAGAGATTTCAGATTCGACCAGGATAAGCCAGAAGCTCCTCAAGGCTCTGGAAGAGGACCGGTTGAATGAGATGCCCGGCGAATTTTTCATCAAAGCCATCCTCAGGTCTTATGCAAAATGTGTCGGCCTTGAGGAAAACACTGTGCTGAACTGGTATTACGAATCCTCCCTCCTGCAGGAGGAATTCAATAAATCTCAGCTTGAGAAACAAAAGACACAGCAGCCTCTTCCTAAAAAAGTCAAAAGGCTGATGGGCATGACGATCATCATTATCATCTTTTTGATCGCTCTGGTCATTATCCACTTCACCCGTGGAGAAAAAGAATCCTTAATGCCTCAGGAAAAGCTCCAGGCCTCTGCACTCACCAAAGAGGACAATCCCACCTCTCTCCCTGAGGTCGTCTCTCTTGATAAAACTGCTTTTGGAATACTCAGTTTAACGCTTGAAATTTCTTTTCTGGAGGAAACCTGGCTTCAGGTATACGCCGATGGAAAGCTAATGGTCGAAGACATCAAAGGCCCGGGGGAAAGAATCACGGTTGAAGCCTCTAAAGAGTTCCTCATTCATCTTGGAAACGCTGGCGGAGTCTCGTACAAATTGAACGACAGCGAGGGAAAGCCCTTTGGGTCTTCGGGGATTACAGTCAGAGGCATCAGAATAACCACAGAGAACTACACAGAGTACCTCGTCCAGAGACAGGGAACCATCCCGACTCCTTGAGCTGAGGAGTAAAAAAAGTGAGCGAAAAAGAGAATAGGGGAACAGAAAGTCTCAAGACAAGGGGATCCCGAGTCCTGGGCATCATCATCATCCTCCTGATCGTTCTCTTTTTTGCCATCGAATTCTTCATAGGAGAAGAACAACAATTTCCTCCCACATCGGTCACAACCCTTCTCCTCTCTCTCCTCCAGATCATCGTGCTCATCCTGTTTCTCATCCTCTTTTTTGTCTTGGGAAGAAATCTGGCGAAGCTCTACCTGGAACGAAAGAGAAAGGTCATCGGCGCCCATTTCAAAACAAAGCTGGTCCTCTTCTTCATCGCCCTTTCCCTGATACCTACGCTTCTTCTCTTTTTCTTTGCGAGCGACCTGATCAGCCGGAATATCGAGCAATGGTTCAAATCCCCGCTGGACAGGATAATGGAAGACACAAAAAACCTGGCAGATGGCTTCCAGGCGAACAGCAAAGACATCACCTACCATTATGCCTATCAACTGAGGCAATCCATACAAGAACAGAATCTCATGATGCCTGAAAGCAGAAGGTCTCTCATGGACTTCATTCGGGGCAAGCTGGAAGAATATGACCTGGATGAGATCAGCGTTTATCTGGAGGGTGAAGAACTCTTTGCCTACCTCAACCGTGAACTTCCCCTCAGGGACTACAAGGGATTGAGTCCGGAATTGGTGAAACGTTCGAAGATGGGGGACCTGGTCAACAGTCTCGAGCCGATGGGAAACGGGGAAATGATCCGGCGCGGTATCCCTTTCCACATCCCCGGTCTTGGCACAGCGCTGGTGGTGGCCGGGAAATTCCTTCCTCAGAATTATGCCCAAAGGATCAATAACATCATCAGCTATGTCGAAAGATACCAGCAGTTAAAAACGCAAAAAAACCCGGTGAAAACATTCTATTTTCTCACCCTCATTTTTATCACCCTTTTGATCATATTTGCCGCCAGCTGGATAGGTTTCCAACTGGCCAAAGCCATTACAGTGCCGATCGAAAAATTGGCTCAGGCAACCAAGGAAGTTTCCAAAGGCAAGCTCGACGTCAAAGTGGAAGACCCGGCATCCGATGAGATCGGCATCCTGATCGATTCATTCAACCAGATGGTCTTCGACCTCAGAGAGAGCCACCACAGCATCGCCCAAAAAACATCCGAGCTGGAAGCTCGGAAACAGTATATCGAGGCCATCCTGAACAACATCACCACAGGAGTCATCACTCTTGATGCGAAAGGGATCGTCACCACCATCAACCCCTCTGCCCGAGGAATGCTGGGTTTGACAAAAGAAAAAATCATCGGGAAAAACTACAAGGACATGTTCCAGACTCCCCAGTATGGAGAAATCAGAAGGACGATTGAATTCGGCATCCAGAACAGGTACAAGCTCTACGACAAGGAGATCAACCTCCACTCCGGCCCTCAAAGCAAAATCCTGGCCTTGACGCTTTCACCCCTGCTACAGTCCGACTCCACGTTTTCCGGGTTAATCGTCGTGCTGGACAACCTGACTCAGCTCATCCAGGCCCAGAAACTCGCTGCCTGGCAGGAAGTGGCCCAGCGAGTCGCCCATGAAATCAAGAATCCTCTCACTCCCATCCAGCTCTCTGCCCAGAGGATCAAGAAGAATTTAGGGAAAAACCAGAAAAAAAATAATGTCATAATCAAAGCCGGAGCCAACACCATCATCCGAGAAGCAATAACGATCAAAGCCCTGGTGGACGAATTCTCCAACTTCGCCCGCATGCCCGAGACTCAACTGCAGCCGATGAACATCCATGAGATCATAAAAAAAACCGTCTCTCTTTTCAAAGGAGTCTTCTCAGATATCGAATTCAACACCAGCTTCTCTTCCAAAGTCCCCTCTGCTATCCTGATCGACCCTGAACAGATAAAAAGGGTATTCATCAATATTCTGGATAACGCTGTCCACGCCGTGAATAAAAAGGGAGAGATCACGATCCAGACCAGGTTCAGCAGGAAAAACCAGCGTGTCAGGATCGAAATCGCAGACAACGGCTGCGGCATCATCAGGGAGGACAAAGAGAAGCTCTTTCTCCCCTATTTCTCGACTAAAAAGAAAGGGACAGGCCTGGGACTGACCATTGTGAACAAGATTATCAGCGACCACAACGGCTCGATAGATGTGGAAGAGAATCGTCCTCACGGAGCGAAATTCGTCATCCAGCTTCCAGCATGAATAAAGATAAAATTCTGGTTATCGACGACGAGGCCGGCATCCGGTCTTCCCTCAAAGGGATCCTGGAGGATGAAGGCTACTCCATCAAGACGGTCGTTAAGGGAGAAGATGCCTTCAAGCTGCTCAAAAGGGAGAACTTCGACCTCATTCTTCTGGATATCTGGCTTCCTGAAATGAACGGTATTGAGATCCTCAAAAAAATCAAAAACATGGGCGAAGCCCCCAAGGTCGTGATGATTTCCGGACACGGGACTGTCGAAACTGCGGTCAAAGCCATAAAACTCGGGGCGTATGACTTTCTGGAAAAACCTCTTTCTCTGGAAAAGGTCATCCTGACTGTCCAGAACGCTCTGAAGCAAAAAAAACTGGAAGAGGAAAATGTACTGCTCCGGGAATCTGTCTGGCTCAAACATCAGTTGATCGGAAAAAGCCATCCCATTCTCAAATTGAGAGAAGAAATCAAGAAGACGGCCCCGACCAACGCATCAGTCCTCATTTACGGAGAAGAAGGAACGGGAAAAGAGCTGGTCGCCCGAATGATACATCACCAGAGCTCAAGAAAGAGCCACAGGTTCGTTCCCATAAATTTCTCCGCCATCCCTGATGATCTGATCGAAACCGAGCTTTTTGGGTACGTCAGAGGAAACTTGGAGAATGCGGAAAAGGATAAAAAAGGAAAGCTGCTGCTGGCAGACGGAGGCACAATTTTTCTCGATGAAATTTGTGATATGAGCTTAAACATCCAAGATAAGCTCTTTAGAGTCATCGAAGAAAAACAGTTCGAACCCCCGGGATCGAGTGAGCCGATTCCAGTAGACATCAGAATTATCTCTGCGACCAACAGAGTCATCCATCAGTACATCGCCAAAGGAAAATTCAGGGAGGACCTCTTTCTCAAACTGAATGTCATCCCCTTGACCATCCCCCCTTTGAGAGAAAGAAAAGAGGATATTCCCCTGTTCATCGACTATTTTCTGGAATACTTCTCTCGGCAGGACGGTAAGAAGACAAAAAAAATGAGCGGGGAAGCCATGGAAGCCTTCCTCAACTACACTTGGCCGAGAAATGTCAGCGAACTCATCAACGTGATCGAGAGGTTCGTGATCATAGTCACGGAAGACGAGATCAAAGACTCCCATCTCTCTCTGCTCGTCGAATCGAGAGAACCCGAATCTGTCTCAAGGGTCGACCAGAAGCTGTCCCTGAAGGAAGCAAGTGAACAGTTCGAAAAGGAATACATCCATAAGATTCTGGTTAAACACAAATGGGATCTCGCCAAAACAGCTGCCGAACTCGAGATGAACAAGACCCAGCTCAGCAAGAAGATAAAAAAACTGGGAATCACCTTCTTCGGCTAAAAAATTCCCTTACTTCATTTGATGATGGAAGCATATTCTATTTCCGTGATAAGGGAACATCCGACCTCAGGGTAACGCAGCAAATAAGGTTCCAATCTCTATGCGGCCTGGACGCCACCTCCAGCCCCCGGACCCAGGGGGGGAACCAGTCCCGTTGGTTCCCCCCTCCGCTACGGGGGCTTGAGGACGGCATCCAGGTCCGCTCAATAGAGGATGTCAGACGAATGATGCGTTAATTTGAGTTGAAAATTGCAGGGGCGGTTCCCCTCTATCCGGAGCCCATGAAAGAGGGAAGGATTTTGGCAAGGATGGAGGGGAACCGATGCTACAACAGATTACGCCTTCATAATGGACTATCACAGAAATTGAGATTCATGCTTTGGGCAAGAAAAAATTGGGGACTGTCTCCGATTTCTGGTATAATAGGGAAAATTTTTTTGAGGAAAGCGAAAGCATGGAAGGTGAGATACTCAAAGTCCTGACTGTGATCAGAGATTTCATCTGGGGGTTGCCTCTTATAATCATCCTGGTCGGCACTGGCATCTTCCTGACGATCAGACTGAAAGGCCTTCAGATAAGAGGCCTCTTCTACTCCCTCTATCTAGCTCTCATCAAGAGAAAGGAAGACGACAATCAAGCGGGAGATATCTCTCACTTTCAGGCATTGATGACAGCTCTAGCGGCAACGGTCGGGACAGGAAACATTGTCGGAGTGGCCGTGGCCATCGCTACCGGAGGACCCGGGGCTCTCTTCTGGATGTGGGTGACAGGGCTTTTCGGGATGGCCACCAAATACTCTGAAGCGGTCCTCGCCATAAAATACAGAGAGGTGGATGAGTTCGGGACCATGAGCGGAGGGCCGATGTACTACATCTCCAAAGGATTGGGATGGAAATGGCTGGGAACGCTCTTTGCCATCTTTGCGGCGATAGCGGCCTTTGGTATCGGAAACATGGTCCAGTCCAACTCAGTCGCCGACGGAGTGCAGAAAACATTCGGTCTCCCCGATTGGGCCACGGGCATTATTCTTGCGGCATTAACGGGCCTGGTCGTCCTGGGCGGGATCAAGAGCATCGCCAAGGTCACCCAGGTGCTCGTCCCCTTCATGATCATTGTCTATGTCATCGGGGCGTCCGTCATCCTGATCATGAAATTCTCGCTGATTCCCCAGATATTCGTCCTCATCTTCAAATACGCCTTCACACCGACAGCGGCTACAGGAGGCTTTCTCGGGGCGACAGTGATGCACACCATGAGCCAAGGCGTCTCCAAGGGAGTCTTCTCCAACGAGTCAGGTCTGGGTTCGGCGCCGATCGCAGCCGCAGCGGCGAAAACGCCGAATCCGGTCAAACAGGCGCTTGTTTCCATGACCCAGACTTTCATCGATACCCTCGTGGTCTGTACCATGACCGGGCTGGTTATTTTGATAAGCGGGCTCTGGACGTCTGACATTCAGGGAGCCGAGCTCACAGCCACTGCTTTCCACGGGATCTTCCCCTTCGGGATAGGAGAATTCATCGTCACCGTAACTCTGATATTCTTCGCCTATTCCACCATCCTCGGCTGGTGCTATTACGGCGAGAAATCCATCGAATACCTGTTCAAAGAAAGGGCGGTGAAGGTCTACCGGATTATTTTTGTCGTCTTCGTAGCCATAGGCACAGTCTTAAAGCTGGAGACCGTCTGGAGAGTGTCGGATATAATGAACGGTCTCATGGCCTTCCCCAACCTGGTAGGACTCATCGGACTCAGCGCAATCATCGCCCGCGAAACAAACAAGTACTTCTACAAAAAGTACCAGTAGCCAGGCTGCTTTCCGTTTACACACCACAGATTTTGTGCTATCGTTTAGGTCGAAAATCTTGAGGAAAAAAGATGAGAGTTAGGTCTTTGCGGATCGTCATCAGCTCAACCCGGAAGTTCATCAACATGGGAGCTCTCTCCCGGCTGTGGAACCTCGTCAAGAATTTCCATGCCGCCGACATCTCCAGCCTGATGAGCCATCTGATATCCAGAGAAAAGCTCACTCTCTTCAACCTCATCTTCGAAAAAGACAAGGAGAAGACCGGTGAGGTGTTGAGCGAGCTGGAGCCTGAAGATGCGGCTGCGATCCTGAAAGAACTCCAGCTGGAACAGATCACTGAGCTTATCCAGAGAATTCCTCCGGATGACGCGGCGCCAATCCTCGACCTCCTCCCAGAGGATCTGAAAAATTCCATCCTGTCGGCGATGGAGGATAAACCCTCTGAAGATGTCAAAGGGCTCCTTCACTACGAAGAGGAAACAGCCGGCCGGATCATGTCCACGAATTTTTATGCCCTGGACCAGGATACCAACGTATCCGATGCGATCACAGCCATGCAGCTGGAAGGGGATGTCGAATCCGCATTCTATCTTTACGTGGTGGATGACCAGAACCATCTTGTCGGGGTCGTCTCTTTGCGGCAGGTTCTTTTTACCCGGCCGAACACACCGCTCAAAAACATCATGACCAAGGATGTCATCAGCGTCCATCCTGAAACCGACCAGGAGGTTGTGGCCCGCCATGTCGCTGATTACAACCTGGTCGCCATTCCCGTCGTGGATGCTGAACAAAAATTGGTCGGGATGGTGACCGTCGACGATGTCATCGACGTCATCGAAGAGGAAGCGACTGAAGATATCTATAAAATGGTCTCTCTGGATACCACAGACAGAATCCAGAGCAGTCCCTTTAAATCCATAAAAAAGAGGATCCCTTTCCTGATGTTCAGCCTCTTCACGGCCTCTGTTGCGCCCTGGGTCGTTCATTATTTCGAAGGCACTATCAGAGAATTCGTCACTCTCGCCGTGTTTCTCCCTCTTGTCATGGCTCTCGGAGGAGTCGCCGGAAACCAGACCATTGCCATCATCGTCAGGGAGATTGCCATCGGCCAGGCTGAGTGGGTGGGAGCCAGGAAAGCCCTGCTGAAAGAAATACTGGTAGGCATCGGCAACGGCCTTATCATCGGGATCATCCTGGCAGGCTTTTCCTTTCTTCTCATCAAGAATCCCTACCTGGGAATCATTCTCGGTCTGGCCATCATCATCAATCTCTTCGTCGCAGCCCTTGTCGGTACTCTCATTCCCCTGATCCTGAAGCTTCTCCGCCTGGACCCGGCTCTGGGATCGGTCAACCTCCTTACCATGTGCACGGATACCATAGGCTCGCTCACCTTTCTCGGGCTAGGGACTCTCTTCCTGACGAAGCTGACATAATCCGTCCATGCCCCGCGAACAAACCGAAGCCATCATCCTGCGAACCTTCAGCTACGGGGAACAGGATAAGATCGTCGGTTTCTTCTCCAAAGACAAGGGGATCATCAAAGGAGTTGCCAAGGGTGCCCGGAAATTCGGGAACCGCTTCGGAAGCAGCCTCGAGCCATTCTCTCTGGTCAAAATCTATTATTATGAAAAAGAAAGAAAAGACCTGGTGACAATCAGCGACTGCGACCTCATCGAATCCTTCTTCGACATCCAGAATGACCCTGACACCTCCTTCACACTGAGTTACTTCGCCGAGCTTATCGAGGAGTTCTCTCCGACCCGGGCAAAAGACGACACGCTTTACAGGCTGCTGCTCTCCATCCTGCAGGCGCTCAATAAGAGCGGCAACCTGAATTTTTTGAGCCGCTACTTCGAAGCCTGGCTGCTCAAGCTCAACGGTGTGCTCCCAGACCTGAAAAGATGCAAAAAATGCCACAAGCCTCTCGCTGAATCCGGCTGGCTCTCCCCTAAAAAGGACGGAGTGTTCTGCGACCGATGCACTCCCTCGAAAAAAGAGGAGATCAAGCCCGAAGTGGATTCATTTGTGCAATGGACCCGAAAAAATCCCCCGCCTGAAAAAGGGCCTCTCCCCTTTTCTCCGGAGCAGCTGGATTCGATAAAAAAAGCTCTCCAGAAAATGATCGTCTTCCATCTGGAAAGAGAGCCCAAAACACTGCGCTTGCTGCCGTGACGGGAATATGAATATGGGGACGTCCCCTGCAGGGTCACTCTTTTTATTCGCTGTGTATTAAAATACTATAAAAGGGTGTCCCCGCAGGGAACGTCCCCTATGTATTGATTTTTTAGCAGAAAAGAATAAACTATAAATCTTTTATAAGCATAACGGATGAAAGGAGTCATCATGAGCCACTGTAAAATATGCGGAAAAGAGATTAACGAAAAAAATACTCATTTCACCCTTGCCTTCAACAAAAAAGCGACACAAGATGGGGAGAAGAAGGTCATCCATTCCGAAGAAGGAACCATAATCTGCGAGGAATGCGGCAACGAGGGGCTCAGCTCTGTTCTCAGGAATCTCAAACTCATCAACGATGCCGATACAGAGCTCAAGGCAAAGATGAAAACGCTAGAAAAATCGGTCGATATGATGGCGCTGATGAAAGCTTACGGAATTTCTGGCGAGGCAGCGGGGACCAGGAATCAATTCCTGGCAAGATGCCCCTTTCACGACCAGGAAGCCTCCTTCCTGATCGATGCCAAGAACAAAGAGTATTTCTGCTTCTGTGAAGGATTGAAGGGAGATATCTTCAGTTTTATCATCAATTACGACCGAGACGTCGGGCACAAGCACACGACGCTCAAACAAGCTGTCGATCTTTTGATGGAGAAATTCCCGACTTCATAGTCTCTATCCCACAAGAACCAATCCTTTTTTTGCTTTATTTGCGTCTCAGCTGCCGCCTGGAATGAGGGGAAAAAGCTCTTATTTTTCCTTGAAATTCATATTTTTTTGTGTTATAGCTAATCAAAATAGCATAAATTTCAATAACTACGCAAGTTCTCTTATGTCTGCTTTTTCTCTTATTTTCCTTCACAGGACTATCCTTCTCGCAAACAAGAGGCACCTTAGAAAGAATAGAAGTGACTCCGGTCGGAGAGACTCTTGAAGTCAAGCTTTTTGTAACGCCCTACACCTTTCATCGCCAGTTCAGGCTCTACAACCCGATGCGGATCGGCATTGACCTGTTTAACGTCGGGAATATTCGTTCTGTGCGCAATATAGACGTCGGCGCGCTGGGAATAGACAACATCCGAATCACCCAGATGAAACCCAACTTCGTCCGAATAATCTTTCAGGTAATCGATGAATTCCCTCCTTACATCAGCGAAAGATTCTCGGGCGGATTGAAGATCACGTTCGGAGCGACCAAAGCACCGCCGATGATCAAGGAAGAAGTCAAGGTTGAAGTACCGGAAATGGCAAAAGCGATCTGCGACATCAGAGTCGAGCCGACAAGGGCCAATGCCAACGACCCCATTCTTGTAGATATGAGTGGCTCTCAAAATGCCGAATCAATGGTGGTCGAGGTCTTCGACCCGGAAGGGGCCAAAGTCGCCTCTAAAGAATTGACTCCCAAAGCGCCCCGTTGGGAAGTTGTCTTTGACAGGCCCGGTGAGTACGTATTCAAGGGGAAAGCCTTCAACATTGAAGGAAAGGTATCTGAAAATCTTTGTGAAGCAGCTGCCTCCATCAATTTTCCTCCAGCCATCAAGCTCGAATGCCGCCGCTGTGACGGAGTGATCGGAAAATCCGTCATCCTGGATGCCTCTGGATCCACGGACCCGGATGGCGAGATCGTGCAGGTCGATTTTGAGATTATCGATGACGTTGGAAGCCTTGTGGACAGGTTCTCCGACGTTGAGAAACCCTTCACCTGGGAAAGAGCTTTTCAAGCCAAAGGAGTCTATTCCGTAACAGCTGTCGCCACAGACGACCTGGGAGCTCTTTCCGAGCCCGCCAACGTTGAAGTCAGGGTGAAACAGAAGAAACTTTATCTTCTCGTCGATTTAGGGGCGATGGCCGGCCGGGGAGAAGGGACATACGTCGGATATGCCACAGGCAGAGCCGGTATACTCTATAAGATCTCGAAGAGCCTGGATATCATCCTTGCGGGCGGGGGCGCCTACACCCCCATCGATTCAGCCCCCTGGGAGCAGACCTTCTTCAGCGGGTCCTTGCTTCTCAACCTGCGGGCCGGGCCAATCTTTATCGGAGTGGGCGGGGCCTACACCACTCCCTACAAAGACACCATTGGCAACGATTACGGCGAGATCATCACCAACATCGGTTTTGACCTTCTCGGAGGCTCGAAAATCATAGGCTCGATCTTCCTCGAAGCCTCCGGACCCCCTGTTGACCTTTCAATCCAGGACCACCACAAGTTCATGCTCGGGTTCAGGATTATTTTTTAATCGGTCACCAAAGCATTCATTTATATATAAGAAGGCCGAGGAGAGATTCTCGGCCTTTTTGATTTCTTTTGCCATCTCTCGGCGTCATCCCCGTAGAAAAAATAAAAACATAATCTTCTCTAACGATTCCCGATCTCTTTGCCTGAAGAAAAAGCCTTGCCGAGATATTCGCCGATCCCATAATAAGACCGGCTTTCAGGAACGTAGAGGAAAGGCCTGACTTTTTTTATTTCAGGCAGTCCTTCCTCGCTCAAGACCGTCTCCTCCGCCTTAATGTCCAGGATTTCCCCTATGAATTGGGTATGAGACCCGATCTCCACGCTTTTGAGAAGACGACATTCCAGGACAAAAGGAAACTCTTCCACATAAGGGGCATCGACAACCTCACTTCGCACAGGCGTCAATCCCGAGGCAGCGAATTTATCCTCTCTTTTTCCTGAAGCTATGCCGAAATAGTCCACCTGCTTGACATAATCCTCGGAAGGGATGCTGGCAGTGAACGCATTCCTGTGCATTATATTCCCGTAGGTATGAGTCGCTTCTCGAATGGATACTGTCAGAGCTGGAGGCCGGGAACAGCAGATGCCTGCCCAGGAAGCCGTCATAACATTCGGCTTTCCCTCGTCGTCATATGTCCCCACCACCAGAACCGGGGTGGGATAGATAATGGTTCTTGCTCCCAAAGACTTTTTCATCGTCTCTCTCCTAAAAAGTGTCAGGGCTCGACATTAGACAAGACAGAATCATATAGTCAGGCCTTATTAAAATTGAAGGTATTAAAGATATTATTAAGTTGCTGGGCTCAATACTTAGTCCTTCTTGTCAGCAAATTCTTACCCTAATTGAAATGTCTAATGTCGAGCCCTGACCCCATTAATTTTATTTCAGGGGGCCGACCACCTTTTCCACCGCTCCCAGTATCTCTCCGGACTCCACCACTTCCTTGAGTGCGTTGATGTCATCGAAGAGAGGCCGGTCTTCTTCAAGGCGTTCAACATGCTTGCGGATCACATCGTAGGCAGCCTGGACCCCTTTGCTGGGCTTGACAGGGCTGCGGAAGTCAATGGCCTGAGCTCCAGCCATGAATTCTATTCCTAAAACAGCCTGCGCATTGTCGATGATCTGTCTGGTCTTCAGGGCAGTGGTCATGCCCATGCTGACAAAGTCTTCCTGGTCAGCTGCGGCAGGAATGGACCCCGTGGCAGCCGGATGAGACAGGATCCTGTTCTCACAGATCAGCGCACCGGCAGTGTACTGGGAGAGCATCATCCCGGAAAACATGCCCGCTCCTTTGGTCAAGAAAGCGGGAAGCCCCATGCTTAGATGGGGGTTCATCAGCCGGTTCATCCTTCTTTCCGACAGGACACAGACAGTGGTGATCGCTGTTCCCAGGAGCTCGAGAGCAAAGGCCATCGGTGTTCCCTGGAAATTGGCTCCAGTCAAGACCAGCTTTTCTTCTGGAAAAAAGGTGGGATTATCGGCTGCGCCGTTGAGTTCGATCTCCAGCATGTAGCGGGCCCATTTGAGCGCATCGCGGGCAGCACCCATTACCTGGGGCGTGCTTCTCAAAGAGTAGCAATCCTGGACTTTTTTCCCTTTCCGCGCCAGAAGCTCGCTGCCCTCGGTGATACGCCTGATATTCTCGCTGGCCTCGACAGCTCCGGGATAGCCCCGCACCTTATGCAGCCGCTCATCGTAGGCTATCATGTTGGCATTCAGGACCTCTAAAGTCATGGCGGCCACGATCTCCGCGTTCTTCAGCCACCGTCCGGCATCGTATATCTCCAGAGCTCCCAAACCAGCGATGACGTTGGAGCCGTTGATCGTCGCCAGCCCGTCTCGGGCTTCATAGACGATGGTCGGGATCCCGGCCTTCTTCATGGCTTGCTTTCCGGATAGCCGTTCCCCCCTATAGAAAGCCTCGCCTTCTCCCATGGGGACTAAAGCCATCTGGGCCATGGGAGAAAGGTCGCCGCAGGCTCCGACCGAGCCTTTCTCACAGACAACGGGTGTGACCCCTTTATTCAACATTTCTTTCAGAGTCTCGACGATAACGGGCCTCAGGCCCGAATGTCCATGGCAATGGCAGTTGATGCGGCTCAGGATGGCAGCGCGGACTACCTCGACAGGCAGGGGTTTCCCGTACCCGGCTGCATGACTGTATATGAGATATTTCTGGTAATTTTCCACCTGCTCCTGGGTCAAAACGACTTCGGAAAGCTCCCCGATACCGGTGTTGACGCCGTACATGATCTCTCTCTTTTTTATCTTATCCTCGAGCAAGTCCCGGCATTTCTTGATTCTCTGCAGGGCCTCGGGATGGATGCCGATTTTCTCATTACCCCTGGCCACCTGAACGACCTTCTCTATGGTGAGGTCATGTCCGTTGAGGGTGATAGTCATGATGATCTCTCCTTCCTCTAAAAATAAATCAGACAATAAACTCTATAAAAAGAGATAAAAGATGGCAAGAAATTATTATTATAATTCAGTCGAGCTCAATCAAACAGCACTTTCTTTGTCAAGCAGGCATCTTTATTCCCATGACATGGGAAACAACTGACCAAATAGAGAAGCAAGCAATCATTCGTTTGACATCTTCTATTGAGCGGACCTGGATGCCTCCCTCAAGCCCCCATAGCGGAGGGGGGACCCGTCGGCTTATCCGACGGGGGGAACCGACGGGACTGGTTCCCTCGGGATTCGGGGGCCAGGGGTGGCATCCAGGCCGCACAGAGATTGTAACCTTATTTAACCTATTTACATGAAATCAGATGTTTCCCTTGTCACGAAAATGGAGAGGTTTCCTCATCTTCAGTTTCCGGTTGACATCTCTCCAAGAGCAGGATATAAGTAATACTCTCAAAATCAACCTAAATCAGTCCCGAATTTGGAGGTATAAACATGGGTAAAGAAATGAAGAAGATTATGGTCACCGGAGCTGTCGGCCAGATCGGTTCCGAACTGACAATGGCTCTCCGCCAGAAATACGGCAATGACAATGTCCTTGCCACCGGGCACAGGACCAAACCCAAGCCCGAGCTCAGAGATTCTGGCCCGTTCGAGTTCATCAATGTCGCTCAAAGAGAGACAATCAAAGATGTCGTAAAGAAATACAACATTGACACCATCTACCACATGTCGGCTATTCTCTCGGCAGCTGGAGAAAAAAATCCAAAGCTCTGCTGGGACGTCAACATGAATGGGACCTATAACATTCTCGAGACAGCCATAGAGCATGAGATGGTGAGGATTTTTATTCCCAGTTCTATAGCTGCCTTCGGCCCGGAAACGCCCATCGACAACACTCCTCAGGAAACAGTCCTCAGGCCCAAAACCATGTACGGAGTGACCAAGGTTGCCGGAGAACTTCTTTGCGATTATTATGTCAAACGCTTCAACCTGGACATCCGCGGCTGCCGCTATCCCGGCATCATCAGCAATGAGACCCTGCCCGGCGGCGGGACGACCGACTATGCAGTGGAAATATTCTATGAAGCCATCAAGAACAAGAGCTATACCTGCTTCCTCAGGGAAGACACACGGCTGCCGATGATGTACATGCCCGACTGCCTTAAGGCCACTTTTGACCTGATGGAGGCTGATTTTTCCAAGCTCAAACACCACTCTGACTTCAACGTCACGGCCATGAGCTTCTCAGCCGGCGAACTGGCAGCCGAGATCAAGAAGCTTATCCCTGAATTCACCATCAAGTATGAGCCTGACTTCCGGCAGGAGATCGCTGATTCCTGGCCGAATTCCATCGACGACTCAGCCGCCCGCGAGGAATGGGGCTGGCAGCCAGAGTACGACCTGGTCAAAATGACCGAGGACATGCTCACCGTCTTGGGCAAACGCCACGCGGAAGGAAAGCTGGATTATTAAAACAAAAGCTGAATAAGTCAGAAAGCAGACAAGACTAGCCCAGCTTCTCTTTCAAGAAATTCGGCAGAGCGAAGGCTGCCCGATGGATATCCGGGTTGTAATACTTTAAACCTTCAGGCGGGTTTTTCTTTATCTGGAGAGGATGTGTCTCATCCGAGACAAAAACAAATGACCAGCTCCCTCCGGGATAGGTGGGGACAGGGCTGGTGTAGAAGAAGACATGTTTGAAGAGCTTCTTTAAAAATTCGTTTTTCCTCTGGATCTCTTGGGGTTGATAAAAAAGCGAGCCTGCCTGGGCCGCAATCGCTGCACCTCTATTGAGACAGCTCTTCATATTCTGGAAAAAATCCTTCTCATGAAGGGTCGTTGAGGGCCCGACAGGATCAGAAGAATCCACATAGACGATGTCGAATTTTCTGTCTGTCCTTTCTATCCATTCCCTTCCGTCAGCGATGACCAGTTCGGTTCGACTATCCTTCAGACCGGAGGAAAGCCAAGGAAAGTATTCCCGGGAGATCTCGATGACCTGGGAGTCGATCTCCACAAGATGAACGCTCTGGACAGGATAGCGAAGGATCTCCTTGAGCACTCCGCCGTCTCCTCCACCGATGATCAGGATCTTTCTCGGCTCAGGGTGGACCAGAAAGGCCGGATGAACAAGCATCTCGTGATAGAAAAATTCATCCCTTTCCGTTGTCTGGACCAGGCCATCCAGGAGAAGTATTCTGCCGAAATACTCGTTCTCGATGACTTCTATCTTTTGATAAGGCGATTCCTCCTTGTAGAGCAGCCTGTCGACCTTAAAAAAGAGACCCCCTCCGGACGTGTGGTACTCCTTCTCTTCTTGAGAACTATGTTCACGGTTTTTTTTGTCAGAGCTCATGCTTCCCAGATGTAGGGTTTTTCATTGGTTAAAACCCTTCCTTTTTTCAAATCCATCTCCAAATAGAGAGGCAAGGCGAATAAAGCCTTATGATAGCCGGGATTATAAAACTTCAAGTTCCGGATTCCACGTCGCCGTATTCTTTCCTCAACTTCACTTTCAACCAATTTGAGCGGGTCCTCAGCCTTGGAGGCCACGATGAATCCCCAGGGCAGGCCAAAGGAAAGGATAAAGGTCCAGTAGGGACGAACCAGCGGAAAAACCTCTTCCAGGGTTTTCACCAGCGAACAGTAAAAATGATCGTACGTAGGGTTGGCACTCCCCGCCTGCAGGACCAGCAGCCCGTCTTCCTCCAGGACTTCAAAAATCTCCTTGAAAAATTCTTGAGTGAAAAGGTAAAGGGAAGGACCATCTTCCAGAGGCTCGGTCAAATCAGAAATGACCACATCAAATTTCTCCTGTGTTTCCTCCACATACCTGCGGGCATCTGCGTGGACCAAATCCGTCTTCGGGTTAGAAAATGCCCCGTCAGACCACTCGGGGAGATATTCCTGGCAGAGCTCAACCAGTTGCCTGTCGATATCCACCATGGTGACCTTGGCCACGCTCTGATGCTTGAGCACCTCCCTTAAGGTCGCTCCTTCTCCTCCTCCCAGGATCAAAATCCTTTGGGGGGCATTATGAGTAAAGAGGCCTGGATGAACCAGTGACTCATGATAGATGTATTCGTCTATTTGCGCGGATTGGATCTTCTTATCCAGGAACAGAACCTTTCCGAAATACTTGTTGTGGAAACAGTCCACATGCTGAAATCTTGTTTTCCCTCTATAATAAAACTGATCGACCTCGAAGCGCCGGGTTACGCTCTTGGAGAACCTCTCTGAATAATAAGATTTTTCCTCCGACATGACCAAGATTATAGCAAGGAAAAAATGAAGAGTAAAATGCATAATTCCTGCCGATGGGACTAAAAAATATAGACCTGGCCATCAATTTTTGGTATAGTTCTGACTTTAAAAGGAGGTATGCAATGTTCGGAAAGATAAAGGATAATCTAACAAACGAACTACAATCTATTAGGGACGCAGGCCTCTTCAAAGAGGAAAGAATCATCATGACGCCCCAAGGTGCAGAGATTGAAGTGAAGGGTGGGAAAGAAGTCCTCAATTTCTGCGCCAACAACTATCTCGGCCTGTCAAGTCATCCCAAAGTCATCGAAGCGGCTCATAAGACCCTTGACGAATGGGGATACGGCATGAGCTCGGTCCGCTTCATCTGCGGCACTCAGGACATCCACAAGATCCTGGAGCAGAAGATATCCAAATTCCTCCAGACAGAAGACACAATTCTTTTCGCTGCCTGCTTTGATGCCAACGGAGGAGTCTTTGAACCCATTATCGGAGCAGAAGACGCCATCATCACCGACCAGCTCAACCACGCCTCCATCATCGACGGCATCCGCCTCTGCAAAGCCCAAAGGCATATCTACAAGCATGCGGATATGGCGGACCTCGAAGCAAGGCTGAAGGAAACTCAGAGCGCCCGGTACAGGCTGATCGCAACCGACGGTGTCTTCTCCATGGACGGCGATATCGCCAAGCTCGACGAGATCTGTGACCTGGCTGACAAGTACGATGCCATGGTCATGATCGACGACGCTCACTCGACTGGGTTCATGGGAAAAACGGGAAGAGGCACGCCGGAGTACAGGGGTGTGATGGGAAGAATTGACATCATCACCGGAACTCTGGGGAAGGCCCTCGGAGGAGCTTCAGGCGGATTCATCTCCGGCAAAAAAGAGCTCATCGAGCTCTACAGGCAGCGCTCCAGACCTTACCTCTTCAGCAACACTCTTGCCCCGGCTGTTGTCGGCGCCTCAATCGCGGTCTTCGACCTCCTTTCCGAGACAACAGAGCTACGGGACAAACTGGAAGAAAACACGAAATATTTCCGGGAAAAAATGACTGAAGCCGGGTTTGAGATTACCCCAGGTGTCCATCCGATCGTTCCCATCATGCTTGGTAAGTTCGAGAACGACGCCAAACTTTCCCAGGATATGGCTCGTGACCTGCTTGAAGAAGGTATCTATGTCATCGGATTCTATTATCCCGTGGTTCCCAAGGGACAGGCAAGAATAAGAGTCCAGCTCTCCGCAGCCCACGAGAGACACCACCTGGATAAGGCCATAGCCGCCTTCACCAAAGTCGGAAAAAAGTATAACGTCATTCCCTAAGAACGACTGGGAAGTTTTAGGCTTAGGGATTTTTACCCGGGCTCACCAGAAAGACTGAATACAATACAGCACGCGGCGGAGGAGGATCAGTCCGTTTCCTTGACCTTTTCCATAGTGATGCCGGTATAACCGTAAAAGATCGAAACAAGAGGATTGGACAGGTTGAGGAAAGCGAAGGGAAGATAGATGAGGGGACTCACTCCCAGGGTTGCATGCATGAACGCTCCACAGCTATTCCAGGGAATAAGCGGGGAGGACAGCGTTCCGGAATCCTCCAAGCAGCGGGACAGGTTCTTCGGATGGAGATGATGGGAATCAAAAGCATTTTTGTACATCCTTCCCGGAATGACAATGGCCATGTACTGGTCTGAAGCAATGGCATTCATCCCGATGCAGCTGAAAATCGTTGTGGCCACCAGAGATCCCGTCCGTTTGACTCTTTTGAGCAAAGCCCGGGCCAGGGTTTCCAGCATTCCTGTCCTTTCCATTATGCCGCCGAAGGAAAGAGCACAGATGATCAAGGCCACGGTCTCCATCATGCTGCTCAATCCGCCTCTTGTCAGCAGGTTATCCACCATTTCGACTCCGGTCTGAGAGACGAACCCGGAGTGAGCGGCCCCGATCACCTCAGCCAATGAGCTCGACTGAGCAAGCATGGCGAAAATTCCTCCCAAGGCGGTCCCTCCAAGCAGGGCAGGCAGAGGCGGAATCTTCTTCACCACCATTACTATCACCAGGAAGGGAGGCAGCAGGAGTATGGGATGGACGAAAAAATTGGATTTGATGGTGGACACGATCGTCTCCACATTTCCCGATTCCATAACTCCTCCGGAAAACCTTGTGCCCAGGAAACCATAGAGGATAAGGCTGAGAACATACCCGGGAGCAGTGGTGTAGACCATATGCCGTATGTGGGAAAAGAGGTCTGTCCCGGCCACAGCTGGAGCTAGGTTCGTGGTATCGGAGAGAGGCGACATTTTATCACCGAAGTAGGCGCCAGAGATGATGGCTCCAGCGACCATGCCCACCGGAATGCCCAATCCCTGCCCTACTCCGATAAGCGCCACGCCCACAGTTCCCGCCGTCGACCAGGAAGAGCCTGTTCCGAGTGAGACGACCGAGCAGATGATAAGCGTGGCTACGAGAAAAATTCCCGGAGAAAGAACCTTGAGGCCGTAATAGATCATCGAAGGGACGATCCCGCCCTGTATCCAGGTCCCGATCATTGTTCCCACGACCATCAGGATCAATATAGCGCTCATGGCCAGCATGATGCCCTGAACCATTCCGTCCTGGACCTCTTTCCAGGAATGCTTATGGATTATGGCAATGAAAGCCGCCACAGCAGCGGCGCTGATCAGGGGGATATGAGGGGTGAGTTTGAAGACGCCGATGGTCACAGACAGAGCGACGATCAAGAACAGGACAGGGACCAGAGCCAGTCCCAGCTTGATTTTCCTCGCTTTATCCGACACGTCTCTCTTTTCTGCCTTAAAGTTAAGAAATTTTAAGCAAAAACGTTCCAAAAAGCAAATAACCGATAGAAATCGTGAGCACCTCTTATTCCATAACAGTTAATTATGAAGGTTCTATCTGCTACAGCGCCGGTTCCTCTCCATCCTTGCCAAGGCCCTCCCACCCTCCTTCATGGGCTCCGGATGGAAGGGAACCGGCGGGGACTGGTTCCCTCGGGGTTCGGGGGCTGAGGGCGGCATCTAGGCCGCACAGAGATTGTATCCTTATTGACTGCGTTACCATTGAATCAGATGTTTCCCTCATCACGGAAATAAGAATGTTAACATAAAACTCACGTGCTTGGATTCCCTGACAATGTCAAATTGATAGCTCAGGCTGGAAGGTTCAAGAAGCCTGAGTATACGGTTCTGTCAGTCGGATTTGAGGAGGTCGTCGCGGGTCAGGAGAGAGACAAATTTGTACCCTTTTTTCTCCAGGTTTTCTCTCCCCCCTTCAAGACGGTCGACAAGGGTCAGAGCAAGGACGACTTCCCCTCCTTCCTCTTCTACCGCCTGGCAGGCTTTAAGAGTGGAGCCTGCTGTGGTCACCACATCATCCACCACGACCACCTTCCAGCCTTTCTGGAAGGGGCCTTCGATCATCTTTCGCTCCCCATGCTTCTTCGGTTCCTTGCGGACGATAAAAGCAGGCAAGGGGCGCTCTGTATCAGCGCTGAGAGCAGCCACTGGCGGTCAAAGAAGCTCCATGGGGGTCCAGTGTCGTCATTTTGGCATCGATGTAATAACTGCTCGTTCGTCCGGATGCTAGCACTCGTTGGACACCGGTTACCAATGACTTTTCCTTGACAACCTTGATCAGATTTTTCTTCAGGCTTTCTCTATCCACTCTACAACTCCTCTTTCCGGATTAATAAGATTTGCTAATTTTAATCCCTCGGTAATACTTTTTCAATATCTGCTTATAATCCGCCCCGGCCTGGGCCATCCCAAAGGCTCCCACTTGACATAATCCCACACCATGCCCCAAACCCTTCCCTAAGAAGGTGAAATGGGTGATGCGTCCTTTTTGATCGAATTCCCTGTCTATGACAAACAGAGTCTCCCCGAGACCTAAAACTCGGCGAATTCTCAAGCCTTTGACCACAGCCTGAGCTTCCTTGCCTCTGATGGATATCTCGATCACTCGCTTGGAGACGCCTCTTTTTTGTGGGACGATGTCCTCCAGCTCTCCGACAGGATAGTAGCGGTTCACTCTCTTCTCCAATGCTTGGCGCGATATCCTTCTCTGCCAGCGGTGAAAGGTGGAACTCCGGTCCAGGATGTTCGTGGGGGTGGGATAAAAAACCTCCACCATCCGGACCTTGCCCCCGCTCTCGAAAGCTTTCAACTCCTCCCCTCCGAGAAGGTAGACATGAGAAGCCAGGCTGGGACCATTTCCGTTATTGACGAAAAGAAAAAAATCCGGCGAGAGGGCAAACTGCTTCGTCTCATTGTCTTCTTCCTGCTCCAGCTCCAGTATCTCCTTATCCAGTCCTTTGAATATTCCGTCCATTCCGATATCCGGATAACTCCTGATGACTTGAGCCAGGTAAAATGCCACCTCATTCCTCCTCAAGAGTCTCTGCGGGTTGGCCAGGTGCCTCGAGCAGGAGGTTCTCCACCCTGTTCTGCCAGCCAAAACCATCGATAAACAAACGGCTGAGAGTAATGAAGCTCAAGGGTGCCGGCTCCGGGTCGAACTCTTCATTTTTCTTTCCGATAAAAGATACGGCATTCCTGATCCAGTTGACTGCCTCATCGAAAGAGGCCTGCTGCTGAAAGAAATCAGGACTGGTTTCCGGTCCAATCACCTGGAGGCTGACCAGAAAGGCAATATCCGAGCTGATGCTGTTTCCGTTCATCAGAATGGGCAGAATACGCCTGCCGCTCCTCAGCAGCCACTCCCGGCGGCTCTCGTAGATGCATTCCTGGCTCCTCAGGTAGGGAAGAGCGGGTCCATCCACAAAGACATTCTCCACATTCTCTGTCATCCCGCCGCAGGTGCTGGTGTAAAGGGCATCGATCAACCTCCCTTTGTAAAGCGCCACTTCTCCCCGAGTCAGCTCAACAGCTTGACTGCTCAGAGGATGTTCGGCACGCATCCCCTTGTAATACTGAGTCTGTGCCTGCCCCTGTTCCGGATGGCGTAGGTCCGGGCTGCTACGGCCTGGGCCTTGTGGGCTTCGAGTTCAGCGTAGGTATAAGGAGAAAGCTCGCTGGGGACCACAGCTTTCAGGTAATCCTCGAGATTCAGGATATTGATCAGGACGATGCCCCGGTGGGTGGTTTTGAGAACAAATATCCCGCGGTAATCCCTCCCCTTAAAGCAGAGATAGCTCTGAGGGTGGCTGGGGATGAAATAGAGGACAGTCTGTTCACTCAGGCTCTTCAGCTCGTCGTTGACGAGTATCCAGAGAGGCTTGGACTCCTCCTCAGTGACTTCTTCTCGAAAAATCCAGGTATCCTTGATCCCGATCTGATTCAGCTTTTTAATGAAGCTCAGCGCGTCTTCCCGTGTCGGGAAATCCCCGAGCTCAACCTGATAAATCCCGGATATCTCGCCCTCTGTATTCTCCCTGACATAGACTCGGCTGTCCATTTCTGCCCGCAGCTCCTCGGCGATCTTCTCCGCCTTTTCCCTGTCTCTGGTCTGGGCGACCTGGATGAGGAACTTCTCCGTCAGTTTTTCCCGATTCCCTTTGATCAGAACCTCTGCCACATCATCAGCCACAAGCCTGTAATTCGAATCGACCTCGTATATCTTCATTCCGGACGAGGACCGAATGTCAATATTGCTCAGATTCACACCGAGCCCGATCTTGATCGTCGGCTTCTCGATGGCAAAGCCATGGAAAAAATCTTTCTCATCCCCGAACTCAACAGGAGCCCAGCCGAGAATCACCACCGAAAGGAAAATTATGAATGTGTACTTGAAGAACTTAATGGGAGTTTTTTTCATGCGCTGACTTTTCCTTTGAGGAAATTATAGGAAAAAGGGAGTTAATAAGTCAAGAAAAAAATCAATATATTCGACCTCTCCAATTTAAATATACTATATGTAGTAGTATTATCTTTTTTAGTTTACAATATTAATTTTATAGTATTTATAGGATATTGTCAAGACGCCAACCTTTCCGGCATGCCTCTCTATTTCCGTGATGAGAGAGCCATCTCAGCGAATTGAACAGTGCGGCGGTCCCCTCCATTCGAAGCCCATGGCGGAGGGTGGAAGGGACCTGGCAAGAACGGCAGCGAATCGCCTCTGTATCCGATGACATCTCATCATGAGCTATCATGGAATGGGAGATGCTTCCTGTTTTTCTTAGGTGTTGACTTGTCTCGAGAGAATAATCAAAATTGAAAGGAAAGCTCAGTGTAAACCGCTAAAAAGGAGAAAAAATGAGAAAAAGATGCCTTTTTCTGTTGATTCTCATTCTTTTTATAGCTCACAACGGAACAGGCGGGCTGACCAGTCTTTCTCATGTTTTCAGCCTCGGAAACGGAATAATGGACAGGGACGGAGACAATTTCGGAGATAAAGTCACGCTCAACATCATCATCCCTGACAGACCGAACGCATCCGAACTTGCCGTGGCAGCGGATATCGCGGCCAGGGCGAACCTGGAAAGCCTTGTCGTTGATTTCTCGCTGGTAAAAAAAGAATCGGAAGCGGGGTCCATCCAAAGTTTGGAAAACGCGATTCTTATCGGAACCAATCTGAAGTGGCTCAAAAAATTAGAGAAGGAGGGCAAACTCCTTCTTCCCCGACTCCAACCCGACCAGGGACTTGTCTCCCTCGTTGCCTATAAGAACAAACCTCTGGTCCTCCTGGCAGCTGGCTCTGAAGAAGCGCTCCTCAAGACCGGCCGCTCCTTTTTTCTCCGCTGGCCCTATCTCTGGGAAATCTGGGGCCGGGAGCAGGGAGCCACTTATTTCTCGCTGGAAAAAGACCTCACCGCCTTTCTGCAGGATCAGGGAGCGAAGCCGGACAGTGTCATGGTCCAGGCCGCTCTCTACGAGTTCCCCTCCGCCGAGCCCGTTCATCAAGCTCTGAAAAGGTTGAAGTACGACTCAGGAGAGATCCAGAATCTGACCGTCAATGTCCATTTCTCCGCTGAAAAACAGAAAGAAAAAGCCCTTCTGGCGCTGGAATCCCTTCGTCTTCAGCAAATGAAAGGCCTGAAAACGGACGTTCTCAATTACCCTGGCTGTGCCCGGATAACCTTGGAACTCTTCCGGGCCGGCGAAAAATCCCGAGTTAAACTCCAGCGTCTGGGTTTCCCCAAAAGGACTTTGACTCCTTCCTACAAATCCCCAATCAGAGTTCGAATTTCCGGAAAGAATTTCGACCTGCTGGAGATGTTCTCTTCCCAGGGTTTTTATTCGGACAGCGATAATGACCGTATCCCTGACACCCTGAACACGACTCTCGTCATCCCCCATGATTCAAGCTTCTTCGGAGTATCCCGACTGGCGTCAAGGCTGGTCCTGAGCACAGCCGGAGCCTCCTTCCCGATCATCTCTCTGGATAAAGAGATCGAGAATCCCAAGTCACTGCTGGCTCCCATCCTCATCGGAAGAGACAACAGCCTGAATCAAGACCTGATCAAGAAAGGAAAGCTCAAAATACCTGACCTGGAAAAGGGTTGGGGGATGGCTCAAATCGTGCCTGAAGCCTTTAACAAGTCGAATGCCCTGGCCCTCGCCGGAGTTGACGCAGCCGGGGTAGAAAGCCTTCTCTCTTACCTGAGCCAGACGTTTCCCTGTTTTGACGAGTATGAAGAAGGCGCCCCTCGAATCAACGATGTCCTCCTTGATTTGCAGAGTTTCCTCAAAGGGGAGATGGGAAGCGCCGAAGCCTTCTTCAAGCAGAAGATGGCAAAGTTAGCCGAAGAAACAAAGGGGAAAGAACTCGAATCACTCAGCGTCGAGCTCTATCTTCCAGAAAAGAACCGGAATTTCGAAGAGAGCGTGAGAGGGCTCTTCGAGGCTATCCCCTACCCGGAAAAAATGGAGATCAAGAGTGTCCCGCTCAACGAGGGAAAAACGATCTTTCAAAAGGAGAAGGAATTCAGCTGGGAGGCGGATGAAGGCCTGAGCATCATCCAGGAAAACATCGCCAAAATCAAAGGCTCACCAGCCCCGCTGAGAATAAGTCTGGGAGTGAGCGAATCACCAGAGGTCAGGCAAAACATGAAATCTCGTATCGAGAGCCTGATTCGGGAAAGCCTCATCCCTGCCTTCGAGGTCAAGGTGCTCTCAGCCTACAAGCAGGGCTTTTTCTGGATCACGGAAGAGGTCATCCCCTCGCTCCAAGAAAAGAAAGCAAGCCGCCTGGTCATCAAATTCGCTGAGGAAAAAGATGACCTGAAAATTCCCAAGAGGTTCTACTCGGAACCCTTCAGATGGCTCCAGGAACTCTATCCTGTCGATGAGGTCATCTCCAGGGAAACAGGCATTCCTCTGGAGAGAATCCAGTTCGAGCTCAACAACTCTAATGATCCGGTGTATGAAGTCCTTGCCTATGACGAAAAAGACGAGACGGTCCTCCGGAAAACGTTCTCGCCGCGAATACGAGAAGCTCATTTTCTGAAAGTACTCCCCGAATGGGGAAAGGTGAAACTGACCACAGGCTGGTTAAAAATCGAACAGGGGGGCGAGACGCTGCTGGACCGGCCGCTTATGACTGACCTCGAAAGATTCTGGGATTATTACCAGGATGAGATCCTGCCCGAGGTCAATTCCTTCATAATGAAAAAAACAGGCAACGAACCCGCCTTCTCCAAACAGCCCTATTTCAAAAAGCTCCAGGTGGAGATGTGGTTCAGCGAACCGGATTACAGACTGGGGACAGATGAGGAGATCATAAGCAGCCTGGAGGCCATGCATGATGAGCTCTATTTCGATACCCTCGACTTTCTCCGCGGCATCACCGATGTGGAACTGGAAGAAAACGAAGCCCCTGAAGACACCTCCCGCTACTCGGCGCCGGGAAACATCCTGCCCCTCATCCATCCCTCCCTAGAAGGAGGACAGGGAAAGGTCAAAATCATGTTTGAGGACTGGCAGGCACGAGCTCCTCAGGTCTTGGTCAAATGGAAAGAAAAGGGGAAAGAGGAATATAGCAAAAAAATCTCTTTCCCTTCCATCAAAAGCGACCCCCTTCGAGTCCCGACGCTCATCTATAATGGTCAAGAAGAGCGGGTCGAAAACCTCTTTATCGACATCAAGTTCGAAAAAGAAGCCGAATACCTGACACTCATCGACCTCCTTGAATCCTACAGAGAACTTCTGGATAAAGGATCCGTCCAGCCCCTTCAGTATCCCGGGCTGAAAACGATCACCCTCAGGGTCAAATTCAAAGACCTGGAAAAAGAAGAGACTCTTCCAGTCTCTCCCAGAACCCGGGAAAGCAAAAGGCCTCAACCGGAGCCAGCCGAGAAGAAAACAATCGTCCCCACTGATGAGATCATTTCCCATCAGATGTGCCTGGACATCGTCGACCGCCTCAGCCGTTTCAAGCCCGTCTCTTCTTACATCGCCGGCCGTTCCTTCGAAAACAGGCAGATCCCGGTCATCGAGATGTTCAGCCCCCTGGAAAAATACACATCTTTGCCTCGTCTAATCACTCTTAAGCCGACTCTTTATCTAAGCGCCCGTCAGCACGCCAACGAAGTCTCATCGACCAATTATGTCTTGAAATTTGCCGAGCTTGTGGCTAAGGAGGAATCCTACCAGAAGTACTTGAAGAAAATGAACATCGTGATCCATCCCATGGAAAATCCGGACGGGACAGAGCTGGCTTATCAGCTTCAAAAACTGACACCCTTCCATAGCCTCCATGCCGGCCGGTACAGCTCTCTGGGCATGGAAATCGGCTATCAGGTCAATGCCGCCCAGCCGCTCCTCCCTGAAGCAAAGGTCAGGGGAGAGCTTTACAACAGGTGGCTTCCCGACATCTACCTCAACCTTCACGGCTATCCCTCACACGAGTGGGTCCAGCAGTTCTCCAACTATTCGCCCTACCTTTTCCGGGATTACTGGATTCCCCGCGGATGGTTCGCCTACTACAGCAGCCTCACTCTTCCCCTCTACCAGAAATGGAAGGAAGCCGGGGAAGAGCTGATGAAATTCATCACAGAGGAGATCCAGGCGAATGAACGTCTTAGCTCATCCAACCGGAAATTCTACGACCGTTATTACCGCTGGGCGTCCCGCTGGCAGCCGCATCTGGACTATATGGAATTGCATGACGGAGTGAATATCTATGCCAAAAGACGCTCCTCCAGCGAAAGCCGGCTGTCTCCGAGGCGGCAGGTCACCTTTGTCGAACAGACACCTGAGCTCATGGACGAGACCGCTCAGGGTGAATGGCTGGATTTCCTCTGTGAACAGGGGCTCACCTACCTGCGAGCTCACATCCGATATCTGGCTCAGGTCAAGTTTGAGACCGTCCGTCTGGAAGAAGAAAGCCAGGATAGAGTTCACATCCGGTTCATCCGCAGCCGGCCGGGCAAGATAAAGAGGAGGGAGAGATTCAGTGAGTAGAAACCGAATAAAAACATGAAGAAGCTGTAAGCCGAGCCAAAATAAAATCCCTTGGATCCCGGCAGTTTTCTGATGATCAGATAAAAGTTGTTAACAAAATCCTTGACATTAGATATTTGGATTTATATTGTACATTCATCGATTAGATTCCAGGGAAAAGGAGATAAAGTGTTTCCTCATAAAAGGGCTTTCTTTCCAAATCTCTTCAATACCAATTCATATATATAAGGCAGACATATGCCTAAAATGAACAGGAGGGAAATCATGAAAAAATCAAAGCATTCTATTTTTTTCCGGATTGAATTTCTGGCATTATTTTTATTTATCTTTTTGTGTTCTTTCTCAAGCATTCCATCTTACTCCGAGTTATCTCAGGAAGAAATAGAAGCCAGCTCAGCAACCTTGGATACTGACCTGGAAAACAAATTTTATTCAGCCTCGCAACATGGCCTTGGGAAGGCAAAAAGGTTAATAACGGGTAAGTTAGAAGAGTCCCCTGATTACCGTAAATCCGCCTCAGGATACTACAAGGAGGATGAACTCCTTATAAAGTTCATACCAGGAGTGTCCAGAGTGACACAGGAAGGAGTCCTGGGAACTTACGGAATGACAGTAAAAAAGAGTTTTAAGTACACGGGAATTCAGGTCATAAAGCTCCCTCCGAGTATGAATGTAGAGAAGGCTTTAGGGAAATTGACAATTGAGCCGAGCATAGAATATGCGGAACCGAATTTTATATACAGGATATGTGATGCGCCGAACGATCCGATGTTTAATGATCTATGGGGGTTACACAACACTGGCCAAACAGGGGGGACAGCTGATGCAGACATCGATGCCCCTGAGGCGTGGGATATTCACACGGGCAGTGAAGATGTGGTGGTCGCCGTGATAGATTCAGGAGTTGATTATACCCATGAAGACCTCCAAGGCAATATGTGGGTCAACCAAACAGAGGCAATGGGGACCACTGGAGTTGACGATGACAGCAACGGTTATATTGATGATATCTATGGGATAAACGCCGTTAATGGAAGTGGTGATCCTATGGATAATAATGGCCATGGAACACATTGCGCAGGTACTATTGGCGCGGTGGGTGATAACAACGTGGGAGTTGTGGGTGTCAACTGGGATGTCGAGATAATGGCCCTGAAATTCACATCTGTGACAGGATCAGGTTACACGAGTGATGCTGTGGAGTGCATAGAGTATGTCCTAGATATGCATGACAGGGGAGTCAATATCAGGGTGACAAGTAACAGCTGGGGAGGTGGCAGTTATTCGCAGGCGCTCTACGATGCTATTTCCGCCCTGGGCGACAGAGGCGTCCTCTTCATCGCCGCTTCCGGAAACAGTAACTTAAATAACGATGCCGTTCCTCATTATCCTTCATCTTATGACCTCTACAACATCATTGCCGCTGCTGCAACCGACCACGACGATGCCCTTGCTTCGTTTTCCAACTATGGGGCTACGAGTGTTGATGTGGCTGCACCAGGAGTTGCCATCCTGAGTACCGTACCCGGCGGTGGCTATCAGCCTGCGCCAGGAGATATATTCTTTGATGATGTAGAATCAGGAGCAGGAAGCTGGACTCCGGATACTCCTTGGGCAATAACAACAACACAATATTATAGCCCGGATAATTCCTGGACAGATAGCCCTGCTGGAAATTACTCTAACAATGCTGACGTTTCTCTGACATCTGGAGTCATAGACCTAAGTGGATACACAGGACAGAATGTCGCATTGGGATTCCGCGCCTGGATAGACTTGGAGACAGGCTATGACTACCTCTACATTGAAGTCTCGGGTGATGGGGGCACGAATTGGACATCAGTCGGAAGGTTGAATGGGCATCAACTCAGTTGGGAAGCCTACAGCTTTTATATTCCTATGAGTGCCTGTACAAGCCAATTCATGTTCCGTTTCCGTCTTGATGCAGATTTCAGCATAACCTATGACGGTGTTTATATTGACGATATCGGTATCGGGATTGGCGCAGGTTCTAACAGCTATGGTCAAAAAAACGGAACCTCGATGGCCACCCCTCACGTCTCTGGGCTGGCAGCCCTCATCGACTCCTACAACGGAGGCCTAGACCATCTGGACATAAGGGATATAATACTGGCGAGTGTTGATCCACTCTCAGGTCTTGAGGGCTTGATACTGACAGGCGGCAGGATAAATGCCTATAGTGCCCTTCTGCTGGACCCGGCTGATCTTCCGCCCACAATCTACGCCATCTCGCCCTATCAGGGACCTGTGGGAGCAAAGGTTATCATAAATGGCAATAGGTTTGGTGATGACCAGGGAGAGGTCACTTTCTATGAGGGCATTCAGGCAGATAATATAATAAGCTGGAGCAATACGACCATAGTCGTGACTGTACCTGTGGGTGCAGAACCCGGGCCAGTGACTGTTACTACAGATGAGGGCGTAACCTCAGCCGGCGTATATTTCAGAGTTGGCAATTTCCTGAATCTTCACGCCTTCACTCCAACTGCAGTATGCAGGGCAGCCGTAGCAGGCGTAAACGGTAAAGTCTATGCAATAGGAGGCCTTCTTCAGTTAGGAGTCAGCCCGATACAACTTGTTCAGATATTTGATCTTGACCTCAATTACTGGACATTCGGCTCTCCAAAGCCAACACCCGCTGCGAATGCTGCCGCAGCCGTTATAGATGGGCAAATATACGTAGCCGGAGGGAGCGATCAGAATTTTGACAGGTCGACGAGAAGCTCTATGTGATGGGTGGGTCTTCTTCAAGTGGCTATAGGTCAGATTTGTATGAATATGATCCCTCAACAGATACATGGACACAGCTTGCGTCCATGAATGACGCAAGGACTTTCATGGGAACAGGGGTGATAGACGGAAAGATATACGTCTTTGGCGGGTATAACGGATCTGCTTTTCTGAGTTCTACAGAAGTCTATGACCCAGGAATTGACACCTGGACAACCCTGGCTTCGATGGACGTAGCGATGTACGACCTTGGTGGCACGGCACTGGATGGTCAGCTTTATGCCTTTGGAGGAAACTCTCAAAGCTTCTGGGATCCACCTCATGTCCAAGACATTAAAGTGTATGATCCGGCTACCGATAGATGGGAGATGGATAGCCACTTGATTAACGTAGCAAGGAATGCCCTGAGAGCAACAGTTTTGGGATCTCGAATATTTGTTGTAGGTGGTTACATTGGTGAGTGCGCCCTGGGCATGAACGAGAGTCTTGGAGAGGCATTTGAACCTTTTAATCCTGTGGTCGTTAGCTACCTCTCAGCCTCCCCCTCAAGTGGGGTAATACCGCTGGAAGTGTCCTTTGCTG
>SMTZ1_10000635_pt1 | contig 35097 bp, 41 predicted proteins | sample DeeMarSWOR136_30_FD_25667 | JGI IMG/M metagenome (IMG submission 25667)
GGTATCATCACGCTGTATAACGATGCTGCGACCGATTTCTCTCGTCTCCAGTTCGGTGGCACCTCGGCCAGCTTTCCGGCGATTGCGAGAAACTCTACTTTCCTCGATATTAAGCTGGCCGATGACAGCGGGTTCGGGGGGCTTCGCACTTCGTTTTTGACCTCGTTCGGTCAGGTTACGGCTGCCCTTGGCACCATCACAAGTTCCAACCCGTCGTTTAACGCAACGCAAACGTGGAACAGCGCGGCTGTAGCCTTCACCGCGTCGTTGGTTAACGTTACCGATACTGCATCGTTGTCGAGTTCGCTGCTGCTCGACCTGCAGGTCGGCGGAACCTCGCAATTCAAGGTGCGTAAGGACGGCTATATTTTCCCGAATTATATCACTCTACCGTCGACCGGCGGGGTGCTTTGGACCTCGCGCGGCGTCCTGTCTGTTCCGGCTGACGGGCAGTTCCGTTTCCAGAACAGCGCGCAGACCAGCACCGTCGACATAACTGTCGGGTCTACAAACTATGCCACGTTCAGCGGTCCTGTAGTAGCGACGGCTTTCTATCTTGCCTCGACGCAGTCAATCTTTTTCGACAGCGGCGTGTCGAATAACTACAAGATGCTCAAGCAGGGCAGTGGCCTTGATATCGTCTCGGTCGGCGCTGCGGTTCGCTTTACGGACGGCGCGGTTTCCAACTACTTCAACGCCGCCGCCGATGGCGCGAATACCATGGCGCTACGTAATGGGGCGTCCGCGCTAACGCTTAATCTTTATAACACTTTCACCGACGCTTCGAACTATGAGCGGGTTGCCCTGACCTGGGCGTCGAACGTCTGTTATCTGCGTCCGCAGAATGCTGGCACAGGCTCGGCGCGGATTTTCGTTCCTGTCACTGGTGCGACCACAGTCGCCAGCCTGCCAAGCGCCTCGACCGCTGGCGCTGGCGCGCGAGCTTTTGTTACTGACGCGACGGCGACAACCTTCCTTTCCATCGTTGCGGGCGGCGGCGCAAACAAAGTCCCCGTCGTCAGCGACGGGACAAACTGGCTGATTGGTTAAACAAGGAGCACACCTTTGACTGATACCCCTATCCAAATCGACGGCAGCACCCCGATCAGCGTCGAGCTGACGGCGGCTGACGCCCAGCTTATCTGCCAACTGGCGGACATGTCTGTGCGTACTCAGGGTCTGCAAGCCGCCAAGCCTGCTATCTACATCGCTGACAAGTTCGACGCCGCGCTGAGCGAACTCCTCAAGAAAGAACAGGAAAATGGCTAAATTCACCATCAACACGGACAAGCCGGAGCCGGGTCCGTTCGACACCGATCAGGGCTACGTGCAGTTTGTCATGTCCAACGCCGCGCTGAGCTACCAAAGCCAGTACGGCACGGCGACCCCGGACGAGGGCATCACTGCGGCGCGCGAAGCGTATAACGCGGGTTTGTCGATTGTTGAGGAGGCTCCCGTCGAGCCGTGAAACCCCTTTGGCTCCCTGTAGCATTGGCGCTTGCGACCGTGACGCTTGTCGTCGCGCGACCGGCCATGTTTTACGAGAAGCCGCCGGTTCGCTTTAGGGGGCCGTTCACGACCAATCTTCTCGTCTTGTCCTCAGTCGAGGCTGTCGGCGCAGCGTGCAAGGCTAACGGTATTTACCCTACTCCGGGTCGCTACCTTGTGAGCTGTTATGTCCCCCGTACAAACACGATTATTGCGCCCACGCCCTGCGGCGGGGCGTGGGGCCTTTACGGCGAGCTGCTCTGCCATGAGGGCGGTCACGCCCAAGGTTGGTCTGCGGAGCACGAAAGGTAATGGCTAAAACTCCAGCTTGGCAGCGCAAAGAGGGCAAGAACCCTAAAGGGGGTGAACGCCAAGGGTCGCGCTTCGTATAACCGCGCTAATCCGGGCAAACCGGGGCTTAAGGCTCCGCAGCCGGAAGGGGGTCCGCGTAAGGACAGCTTCTGCGCCCGGATGAAAGGGTTAAAGAAGAAGTTAACCAGTAAAAAGACGGCCAACGACCCTAACTCGCGTGTCAATAAAAGCTTGAGAGCGTGGCGGTGCTGACATGGAGATGATGGTTTGGAACATCGTTCTTACAGCTCTTGTCGCTCTTCTTGGGTTCTTCGCAAAAGGAAAGTTCGACGAGTTGGATAGGGTTAGCGTCTTGTTAAACAAGACACGGGAAGAAGTATCCCGCGATCATGTAACTCGTGCTGAAGTCAACCACACCATTGACCGGCTAGCAGATCGCATCGACAATAACTTTAAGCGCCTCGAAGATAAAATCGAGGAGCTGGCTAAGACTAGGAGTGCGTAATGCCCGCCAAGTCAGAGAAGCAACAGCGGTTCATGCAGGCTGTGGCCCATAGCCCTAGCTTTGCAAAGAAAGTAGGGGTGTCCCAATCGGTGGGGCGCGAGTTTACTGGGAAAGGTAAGGCTATGAAGAAGATGGCTTCGGGCGGTTCGTACCGCAAAGTCGCCGATGGTATTGCCAAGAAGGGCAAGACCAAGGGTAAGGAAGTTAAGATGGCCGGTGGCGGCAAGATGAAGGGTTGCAGCTGATGCGTGCTTCCCGAGGCATGGGTGCCATGCGGGCGTCTAAAATGCCGAAGGGCAAGACGATCACTCGTAAGGACAACCCCGACAAGGTCAAAGTCTTCGGCGAAGGCGGAAGCACCGATGACCCTTTGAAGGACAAGACGGGCGCCAAGCAGGACCCCGAATACGGCGATTTCGTCCGTGCGGGGCCTGCTAAGGGTGTGGCGAAGAAAAAGAAGCCAACCCCGGCTCCGACCCGTGCTCCGTTCCCTCAGAAGACCGGTGACAAGCGAGACGCTGAACTCGGTGACTTTGTGCTCTCTAAGGCCAAAGGCGGCAAAGCCAACTGGATCAAGGGCGCTATCAAGAAGCCCGGTGCCTTGCGTTCCGCGCTCGGCGCTAAGCCGGGTAAGCCTATTCCTGCTGGTAAGCTTGCTAAGGCTGCTAAGGCTCCCGGTAAGCTGGGTCAACGCGCCCGGTTCGCCGAAGTGCTGAGAGGCATGAGGAAGAAGTAATGGCCACCACGAGCGGCACAACGACGTTTAACCTAGACCTAAACACCATCGTCGAGGAAGCGTTCGAGCGTTGCGGCTCGGAGCTTAGGACGGGTTACGACCTGCGTACGGCGCGGCGTAGCCTGAACCTGCTTACAATTGAGTGGGCCAACCGTGGCATCAACCTCTGGACCATTGAGCAGGGGACGATCCCGCTCACCCAAGGCACGATTACCTACGACCTCCCCGTTGATACCATCGACCTGATCGACCACGTTATTCGGACGCAGTCGGGTATCCCGCAGACTGACATCAACATCAGCCGCATCAGCCTTGATACCTACGCCACGATCCCGAACAAAAACGCTCAGGGTCGCCCCATTCAGGTCTGGATTAACCGCCAGACGGGTACGCAGTACCCTGTAGGTGGGCAGCCAGAAGGCACCGATCCGGCCACGGGTATCGACTACCCCAGCATCAACGTCTGGCCGTCGCCTGACCAAGATAACTACTATACCTTCGTTTACTGGCGGCTGCGCCGTATCCAAGATGCGGGCGATGGCTCAACCATCCAAGACATTCCGTTCCGCCTGCTTCCGGCTCTGGTAGCCGGACTGGCGTACCATCTGTCGGTTAAACTTCCCAACGCCGCAGACCGAGTGCTGATGCTCAAGCAGATGTACGACGAACAGTGGGACCTCGCTTCGAGCGAAGACCGGGAAAAGGCTCCTCTGCGTCTAGCCCCACGCCAGTTCTTTAGGTGACCCATGCCCAACAGGTTTGCTTCCGGCAAATGGGCTATCTCGGAATGCGACCGTTGCGGTTTCCGGTATAAGCTCAAAGAACTTAAGCGGCTCGTCATCAAGACGAAGAACGTTAACATCCTCGTCTGCCCTACGTGTTGGGAGCCCGACCAGCCCCAACTCCAGCTTGGTATGTACCCCGTCGACGACCCTCAAGCCCTGCGCGATCCGCGCCGGGATAACAGCTATTGGCAAGCTGGCTTGACGGGCCTGCAAGAAGAGACGCAGGGTGGAGTACCTACGGATAATGTTTTGGCGTTCGGTACGCCGTCTGGCGGCAGCCGCGTTATTCAATGGGGATGGAACCCAGTTGGTCTAAACGATCCGTTGGGTTTATCAGGACTGCCAAATACGCTATTAGCTACAGGTAGCGTGGGTACGGTTACTGTTCAGACGGAGAACTAACATGGCCAAGGGCGGCAAAACCAACGAACAAATGAAGCGTCTGGGGCGTAACCTCGCCAAAGTCGCTAACCAGAAGAGCGGGAAATCCATCCCTAAAGATATGGGTAAGGTGGTCAAAAATGGCTGAGCACAGCGATAAGGGCGAGTACGGCAACATGCCGAAGCCTTACAAGGGCGACCTCGGCAACAACGGCTACCCGAACAACGTCGCCAACACCCAGACGCAGAAGACGCGTGGCACGGGTGCGGCTACCAAGGGTACGGGCCACAGCTCCAAGATGGGGTAACCTGTGAATTACGCTACGCTGTTCGAGACTGTTAAGGGGTATCTGGAGAACGACTTCCCCAACACCACGTGGACTGATTCTGCGGGGACCGGGGAAGTTACGCTCACGTCGACCGAACAGATCGACACCTTCATCCGTGAAGCCGAGCAGCGTATCTATAATTCTGTCGAAGTGCTGGCGGTGCGTAAGAGCGTCACCGGTAATTGTACGGCCAACGACCAGTATCTTTCTACTCCTTCGGACTGGTTGGCCAACTTTTCGTTGGCCGTAATAGATAGCGACGGCAACTACGAGTATCTTCTTAATAAAGACGTCAACTTTATTAGGGCGGCTTTTCCTAACCCAAATAGTACAGCTAAGCCTACGCATTACGCGTACTTCAACGAGGGTACGTTTCTCTTAGGACCTACCCCGGATGATGATTATCAGTTCGAGCTGAACTATTTTTATTACCCCGAGTCCATCGTCGATGCGGGTACTACGTGGCTTGGCGATAACTTCGATAGCGTCCTACTCTATGGCACCCTGCTTGAGGGTTATACCTTTATGAAGGGCGAGCCGGACGTCATCGCTAACTACCAGAAACGATACGACGAAGCCCTGATGCTGCTTAAGCAACTGGGCGAAGGTAAGAACCGTCAAGACGTCTACCGCACTACGCAAGTTCGTTATCCGGTGAGGTAATATGCTGTTTGATTTGGCAACCGGGGAAGTAGGTCGGGTCTTAGTCCAGACCACGGAGAACCGTGGGTTTACGCCTGAAGAGATCGCTGAGCGCGCTCTGGACAAGATCATCTACGTCGGCAGCCATACGCACCCTGCTATCCGGGACCAAGCTCAAGCCTTCAAAGATTCGATCCGCCAAGTCTTAATCTACTACCTGCACGAAGCGGTTCGATCACATAAAGTCACTGTAGCAAACAAGCTTCGAAACGCTGGAAGTCCAGAGTTGGTTTCGCTGCTGGACGAATAAGGATCGCCCATGGCTATTACCCAAGCAATGACTACTAGCTTCAAGGCGGAAATCCTGCTCGCGGTGCACGACTTTCGTCCCACGGGCGGCGATACCTTTAAGCTGGCGCTCTATACTTCTTCGGCTTCGCTTGACGCGAATACGACCGCCTACTCGTCATCGAACGAAGTTTCCTCGGCCAACTACACGGCGGGGGGCGCTGCGCTTACCAACCTCGGCGTGGTGACGTCGAATAACAACTCTTCGAGCGGTACGGGTTATACCGACTTCTCGGACCTGACCTTTACCAACGTGACGCTCACCGCTCGTGGCGCTCTTATCTACAACACCACGCCGTCCGCCAACTCGAACGCTAACACCACCCTGACCAATGCGTCGGTGTGCGTGCTGGATTTCGGTGCGGATAAGACGGCCACCAGCGGTGACTTCACCATCATCTTCCCGGCGGCTACCAACACCACGGCAATTATCCGGATTGCCTGATGAGCCGTAAGATCGAAGACCTTCACCCGCTGGTTCAGGCCAAGTGCCGAGCCCATATCGCTGCGTGCGAGGCGGCTGGTATCTACTTGCTCATCACCTCTACCTACCGCAGCCCGGAAGAGCAGGCGGCTCTGTACGCACAGGGGCGCACCGCCCCCGGTAAGATTGTCACTAGGGCCAAGCCCGGCCAGTCCATGCACAACTACCGGCTGGCTTATGACGTGGTCCCCCTCCGCAACGGGAAACCAGTATGGGGTACGAGCGGCGAGGATGCCAAGCTTTGGGCCATGGTGGGCGAGCTTGGAGAGGCCCAAGGGCTCGAATGGGCGGGTCGCTGGGCGAAGTTTCGAGAGTCCCCCCACTTTGAGTATACTGGGGGTCATCCGCTGTCGTATTTCCAAAACGGCGGCGCTCTTTAAGGAGGTTGATAATGTTTGGTAAGTTTAAAGGTAAGAAGACCTATGTTGCGGCGGCTCTCACTATTGTGGGCGCTGGTGCTAGCTACCTGACCGGCGAAGCTACTGCTGTTCAAGCGGCGCAGATGGTGATTACTGCCATCTTTGCGGCGACTCTGCGGCACGGTGTCGGCTAACTTGTAGGTGCAGGGCAGTGTCGGTTATTGTAGACCTTGTAGGGCTATATGCTGTCGGCGCTGCCAGTACGGTTCTTGTTTGGGGTCCAGTCGATACTTCTCAGAGTCCCGACTGGATTCCTGTTGACGATTCTCAGACTTCTAACTGGGAGACTGTTAACACCGAAAATACTGTAGTCTGGGTCGGCGTACCCACGTAGGGGATAGACATGTCTAGCACGTATAACGACGTCAAAATCCAGTTGATGGCCACGGGTGAGAACAACACCACGTGGGGCGACGTTACGAACGTCAACTGGGATGCGATGACTGAGCTGGCCACCGGGTCTGCGGATGTGTCGTTTTCTAGTGGTGATGTCACCCTTACTCTGACCAATACGAACGCCACGCAGACTGCGCGTAATCTCCGGCTTAACCTGACTGGTACTTCTGGCGGCGCACGCGACCTCGTCGTGCCTACCATTGAGAAACTGTATCTCGTCAACAACGGCCTAGCCGACACCGTCACCGTTAAGACCGCCCTCGGTACGGGGATCGCCGTACCTGCGGGTAAATCCACTTGGGTGTATGTAGACGGGACTAACGTAGTCGCCGCCGTTACTACGCTTACATCACTTACCTTAGCCTCCGCGCTTGGCGTTGCTAGCGGCGGTACGGGTCTGACCAGCGGTACAAGCGGCGGGGTTCCTTACTTCTCTAGTAGCTCTGCTATTTCGTCGAGTGCCGCGCTTACGGCTAACCAGCTTGTCATAGGCGGCGGCGCTGGCGCTGCCCCGGCTTCTTTGGGTTCGCTAGGGACCACGACGACAGTCCTTCACGGTAACGCTGGCGGAGCGCCTACCTTTGGCGCGGTTGTCCTGACCACCGACGTTTCGGGCACTCTTCCCGTTGGAAACGGTGGCACCGGGCAGACGAGCTATACGGATGGGCAGCTTCTTATCGGTAACTCGTCGGGCAACACCCTGACGAAAGCCACGCTGACTGCGGGTTCGAACATCTCCATCACCAACGGTGGGGGGTCCATTACGATATCTGCTACCGGCACGGTTACTAGTGTTACGGCGGGGACTGGTCTTTCGGGTGGGACCATCACGTCCTCTGGTACGATTTCTCTGGATGTGGCTAACGCCAATAACTGGACCGCCAAGCAGACGTTCACCGGCAGCACGAGCACGCTTGCTGCGAAGCTCATCAACGCGCTGGAGAAGGTGACGGTCAGCGCCACGGCGGCTACCGGAACCATTGCTTACGACGTCACGACCCAGAGCGTGCTGTACTACACGTCTAATGCGGCGGCGAACTGGACGGTGAACCTGCGCGGCAACGGTAGCACCACCCTTGATAGCCTCATGGCGACGGGCGAGAGCGTCACGGTAGCTTTCCTCGTTACGCAGGGCGGCACGGCCTACTACAACAGCGCGGTTCAAGTGGATGGTACGACGAGCGGGGTGACCACCAAGTGGCTGAACGGCGCACCAACCTTCGGGACGGCCAGCGGCGTTGACGTCTACTCCTACGTGATCGTCAAGACTGGTTCCGCGACGTTTACCGTGTTCGCTTCAAAGGCTCCGTTCACCTGATGCCTTTACCTATTACTACAGGAGCCGCATCGGCTAGGGCTCTCGGCTTCGGGAGCGGTGGTCCACTGCTGGCTGATTACATTGTTGTTGCTGGTGGGGGCGGAGCTGGCGCTGTGGGCACCGGCGGTCCGGGCGCGGGCGGCGCTGGCGGTTACATTTCTAAAACCAGCCAGACTCTTGTTGGAACGTACTCAGTAACCGTAGGGCCGGGCGGTACACGCGCCACTAATGGTAGCAATAGTTCTTTCGCTGGTGACACGGCTATCGGCGGTGGCGCCGGGGGCGCTGCGGGCGTCGATGGGGGTGCGCCCAGCGGCAACGGCGCCAACGGTGGCTCGGGTGGTGGCGGCGGCGAAGTCGCGGGCAGCGTCGGAACCGGCGGCTCCGGCACGACGGGACAAGGCAACGCGGGCGCTGGCGGCGTCGATGGAACTGGCGGGGGCGGCGGGGGTGGCTCCGGCAGCGTAGGCTCAGGTACGACTGGCGGCTCGGGTACTGCCTCTTCGATTAGTGGTTCCTCGGTAACGCGCGCAGCTGGCGGTCAAGGTACTGGGACCGCTGCGCCTACAGCTAATTCCGGTAATGGCTGCGACGGTCGCAATGCCACGGGAACCGGGGCCGATGGCGTGGTGATCGTCCGCTACCTTGGTGCTCAGCGCGCTACTGGTGGTACGGTTACTAGCAGCGGTGGGTATACCATTCACACCTTCACCAGCAGTGGGACGTTCACGGTGCTCTGATGGCGTTCATTAAGCTCCAGTTCAAACCGGGTGTTAACCGCGACCAGACCGACTACTCCAACGAGGGCGGCTGGTACGCGTGCGACAAGATTCGGTTTCGCTCAGGCTACCCGGAGAAGATTGGCGGCTGGACGAAAGTCACTACGGTTCCTTTCCTTGGCTACTGCCGTCAGATGTGGAACTGGATCACTACGTTCTCGGATAACCTGTTGGCCGTAGGCACCAACATCAAGGTCTATATTGAGGTCTCCGGCAACTTCTACGACGTTACTCCTCTACGGGACACCAACCCGGTGTTGGACACGCCGGATACCGACAACTGCATCAACACCACAAACACCTTCGCCGAGATCACTGTGAACCTTGGTGTAACTCCCCACGAGGCGACTACCGGCGATTATGTCGTTGTGTCAGGAGTTGTAGGTTCTGGTAGCCCGCAGAAGATCGGCGACATTCCAATTACCGAGATCAACGGTACGCACGAGATTACCGTCGTCGACCCGTACATTTTTACCTTCACTACGACCACTGCGGCTACGTCTTCGGTAGCGTCTTCGGGCGGTACGGCTATCGACCTGTCGTTTCAAATTTCTCCCGGTAACGCCATCACTACGAGCGGTTATGGGTGGGGTACCGGAACGTGGGGGCGCAATGCGTGGGGTACCGGCGCAAACGTCCCTATCAAACTACCGCAGCGCGATTGGTGGTTCGATAACTTCGACAACGACCTCGTTATGAATATCCGTAACGGGCAAGGTTATTGGTGGGAGCGGGGCTCGGCTACTGACCCTATCACCGCACTCGAAATACCAGCGATCCGACTGAAGGACTACGCGATTTCGCAGGGGTTTGACGGAAACGCCGTGCCTTCGCAGATCATGCAGCTGATGGTGTCGCAGCAAGATAAGCACTTGCTTGCATTTGGTGCAGTTCCTTACGGCAGCACCAGCACTTCCGACTTCGACCCTCTGCTTATCCGTTGGGCCGACCAAGACACTCCGGGTAACTGGACACCTGCGATAGAGAACTCGGCGGGCGATTTGCGCGTGTCTCGCGGTTCCAAGATTGTCCGCGCCCTGCCGACCCGGCAGGAAATTCTCGTTTGGACGGACACTAACCTCTACACGCTTCAGTTCCTCGGCACGACGGACGTGTTTGGTCTGCAAGAATATGCGGACAACATATCAATCATGTCGCCACGGGGCATGGCTTCCGCAGCTAACATCACGTACTGGATGGGGCAGGACAAGTTCTATGCTTACACTGGGCGCGTAGAAACGCTGCCTTGTACTTTGCGGAACCACATCTTTAACAGCATTAACTTGAATCAAGCCGACCAAGTTGTTTGCGGCACCAATGAGCAGTGGAACGAAGTCTGGTGGTTTTATCCGACCGCCAACAGCGACTACAACGACGCGTACGTTGTTTACAACTACCTCGAACGTATTTGGTACTACGGAAATATTGACCGTACGGCATGGCTGGACACCCCGCTGCGCCACTACCCGCAAGCTGCGAACACAACAGGCGGTGCCGACGAGGGCTATATCTACGACCACGAAAGCAGCATCGACGCAGACGGCGAGGCTATGGATAGCTACATCCAGTCGTCGGACTTTGACCTGACGGACGGCGACCAGTTCATGCTGACCCGACGCATACTGCCTGATCTTAGTTTCGACGGTTCGACGGCTGATGAGCCGCGCGTCACTTTCCAAGTTCGTCCGCGTAGTTTTCCGGGTGGCCCCGTTACGCCCGACGCCGCTAATTCTCAGCGTGTCGTTGAGACGTCGGTTGGGCAGTACACCGACCAGATTTTCGTACGCGCCCGTGCCCGTCAGATGGCTATTAAGGTGTCGTCTGACACGCTTGGAGTTCAGTGGCAACTTGGTGCTCCGCGTTTGGATGCGCGTGAAGACGGGCGTCGCTAATGGCCCTAGACAACTTCCGAGCCGCGCCGATACCCAACCCGCCCACGAACTGGGACCCGCAGTATATGCGGCAGGTTATCCGTGTCTTGGAACTCTATTTCAGCCAGCTGGACTCCAACGCACCTAACCACGCGCAGAAGTACACTGCGGATGCGTTCGTAGGAGGAAGCTTCAACGGCACGGACATAATCGCCGACACCGTCGACACGGCTACGCTTACTTTCGATGGCGCTACGGGTAGCTACCTGACTGCGGATAGCGTGCGTACCACAGCCCTTAATTCGATTGCCCACAGTAACTACCGGCAGATGTCGACGGATATCGACGCTAGCAACTATTACGGTGGGTCTTTCTACGGCGACGGCAAGCATATCTTCACGCCGTTCAACCAGTTTGTCAGTAACTCTGACCAGACCGCAGCTGATACGGCTACGGCTTACGCCCTTACTTATGACACGACTGATTTCGCTGACGAGATCACGCTGTCTAACAGCTCGCACGTGAACGTCACTTATGAGGGTATCTATCTCTTCACCTACAGTATTCAGTTTGAGAACACGAACAATGTTACGGAGACTGTAGATATTTGGTTTCGTAAGAACGGTACTGATGTCGCTAACTCCAACAGCAGCTTCAGCTTGCCGCCGCGTAAGAGTGTGGGCGTCAACTCATACCTGGTCGCTGTATCGCCGTTCATGGTTAGCATGGCGGCGGGCGATTACATTGAAATCATGTGGTGCGTCAGCGACGTATCGGTATCTATTCAGCAGATGCCAGCTGTTTCTGCCAGTCCCGGTGTAACGCCAGCGATCCCGGCTACGCCGTCTGTTGTAATGACGGCGCAGTTTATTTCGATAAAGTATCCGCCAGCACGGCTAGTTGCTCCGCTTCCGGTCTTTGGTTTTGGTCAGATTGGCAATATAAGCGTAGTCATTAGGTAAAGGTCGCCCGAATGGACAATACCCTTCCGTTGTCGACGCAGACGACTTCTCCGGCTACTCCGGTTGCTGGTATCCCTCCGCGTCTTGGTACTCCAGTCCCCGGAACTACTGGTGGCCTTCCCGCGCAGGGTGGCTTGTCGGTGCTCCAGAACCCGATGGCTCAACAGCTTCAGAGCATGGGGCGCGGCCAGGACAAGATGCTTGTCCACATGACCCCGGAAGAAGTCGGCGGTCTGCAACAACTGGCTATGGCCTCGGGCGGCTCTCTGACCATCAACCCTCACACGGGTCTGCCGGAGGCTGGCTGGCTTTCGAAGCTACTGCCGACCGTGCTTGGCGCGGTCCTGACGCCGCTTACCGGTGGCGCTATCAACCCACTTACCGCTAGCATGCTTGTCGGTGCGGGCACTGGACTCGTAAAGGGTGACCTCCAAAAAGGTCTGATGGCTGGGCTCCAAGCTTACGGTGGCGCTTCGCTTGCTGGCGGTTTGGGTCTTGGGGCTAAGGCTGCATCTGCTGCCGTCCCTGCTGGTGCTGGCATTGCTACTGATGTGACTCCGTTGGCTCCATCTATATTTAACCCCGCGTCGGCTGTACCGGCAGCGACGCAAACCGCTGCAAAGACCGGCCTCCCCGGTTTCATGGGTAGGTTCTCCGAAGCGGCTCGGGCCGGTCTGCCTCAAGGCACTCCGGCTATGGTTTCTAAGTACGCCCCAATGGCGGCGACTATGGGTCTGGCTAGTGCGGTATCTGGCGCTACTCAGCCGAACCTTCCGACCTATAAGCCGGAAGAAACCAAGTCGACCTACGGCGGTCCTTATGTTCCGCTTGACCGGCAAATGCGTATGCCTACCGCAGAAGATCGCCAGCGGATCGGTACCGGAGAGTTCAACTACTTCTCTCCCAACGTGCTTGGGGCTCGGCCTGTGTCCTCGCTTGGTGAAGAAGAGCGTCGCAGGTATGGTTTCGCTGAAGGTGGTTCGACTGATGACTCCGGTATTTATGTCGACCCCAGTATGGCGGTTGATGTCATGGGTGCTCAAGACGTCGGCGCTTATACGGCCCCGACGCAAGCCGTGTTTGGTGGCCAGTCGCCGTTCGGCGGGGATTTCGGTTCGCTTGTTGACTATTACGCAGCGGCAAGCCCGCGTGGCGTGACGCCTGACGCCGTTACGGGTTCGCTTTGGAATGTTCCGACGACTGCTGAGAGCGGATTCTTTGGTAACAGACCTGCCGCTCCGGCTACCAGTGCGAAGGTAACGCCGATCAGTGACGCTGAACGCGCCAAGTGGACGAACTACGTTAACGCCTACCCTGATCTGGCGGCTGCTTTTGCGACCAACAACGCTGCCTACAAAGACTTCAACAACGACGGCAAGATCGACATCGCCGACTTTGGGCTCGGCCACTACACTAACTACGGTCAGAAGGAAGGCCGCTTGCTGACCGGCCCGGCCAAGCCTGCCGCTAAACCGGCGGCTTCCACCCTTACGGATGCCCAACTGCAAAAAGCTTTTGGTGGTTCGGGGTTCTTTGATCCGACGTCCCCAGTGGCCGGCAACACTGACCTGCTTCGCTGGGAAATCGAGAACATAGACCAGTTGGACCCCGGTTCGGGCACCTACCAACAACTGAAGGCGGCGGGTTATAACGTAGGCGGGCTGGCGGCTCTCAAGGCGGGCGGCGTCCATATGGGTGACGGCTCTTTTGTGCTGGATGCGCGCACGGTGTCGGAGATCGGCAACGGCAGCAGCAATGCTGGCAAGGAAGTGCTCGCTCGTATGGGCGGTCGCCCGCTGGATGGCCCCGGCGATGGTGTTAGCGATTCGATCCCTGCCAATATCGGGGGTCACCAAAAGGCTCGGGTTGCCCGCGACGAAGTGATTATGCCGCCTAGCGTGGTCACTCGGATCGGTAAGGGTAACCCCAAGCGTGGGGCCGATAAGCTCTACAGCCTGATGGACCGCGCTCACAAAGCGCGCAAACAAGCTAAGCGTGGACAAGACACGGGGCTGCGTAGGGGGCTTGCCTAAATATGCACGTCAGCGCCGTACCGCCCGATCAGGTGATGTTTATCTGGCCGCAGGTCAGGCCACATATGGAGAAAGCGGCTGCATCTACTTTCGGGCGGTTTGAAACTGACGATGTTCTCGATATCATTCTGGCGGGCGACAGACAGCTTTGGATCGCGTTTGACGACGATAGTGATATTAAGGGTGCAGTTGTAACCAGCTTCAACGTGTACCCGCGTAAGAAGTACCTAGAGATTACCTTCGTCGGGGGAACTGACGGCCTTAAGTGGAAAGAACCAATGCTTAAGATGCTACAGCATTGGGCCTACGATACAGGGTGTGCCGGTCTAGAGGCGTCAGGTAGACTAGAGGCGTCGGGTCGGTCTGGTTGGGAGCGGGTACTCCGCGACGACGGGTTCAAACCCCTCGGGCAATATTTCGAACTGCCGACTGCGGCAACTGGGTTGGAGGCGTAAATGAGCGGTGGCGGTGGCGGCGGTTCTCAAGCGCCTCAACAACAGAACGTAACGACTACGACCTCGAACCTGCCGGATTATGTCCGCCCGCAGTTTGAAGATTTGCTGCGACGCGCGGAAGGTGTTTCTAATACCCCCTACACCCCATATAGCGGGCAGCGCATCGCTGGGTTCTCTCCGGCACAGCAAGAAATCCAGTCTAACATCCTGTCGATGGGTACACCGCAGCAGGTGCCGGTTGGCTCTGCGCTGGCTACTCAAGCGGGCCTTGGTGCGCTCCAGCAGCAGAACTACAATCCCTCGCAAATCACCATGGACCGTGTGTATTCCGGTTCGCGGTATGCGCCCGACCTACGTACCTATCAGATGGGTGCTCCGGGCAGCTTCACTACGCCGGGTACCTCTAGCCAGTATATGTCGCCCTACATGCAGGGTGTGCTGGATGTTCAACGGCGTCAGGCTATTGGCGCTGCGCGCCAGACCCAACTGGCCAGCGACCTTGGCGCGGCTCGTCAGGGCACCTACGGCGGTAGCCGTCAGCTTCTCGCGTCTCTTGGGCGCGAACGTGCTCTTGGTCAGCAGCTGAACGATATCGAAGCCACTGGGATGCAGTCGGCGTTCCAGAACGCTCAGCAACAGTTCAACGCTGAGCAGGCGGCGCGGCAAGCGCAGCAACAGGCAAACCTGCAAGCGGCTCTGGGTGTTCAAGGTCTGGGCGCTCAGATTGGTATGCAGAACGCCCAACAGTCTATTCAGGCTGACCTAGCCAACCAGCAGCAGGCGCTGGAAGCTCAACGCCTTGCGGAACAGTCTCGTCAGTTTGGCGCTCAACAGGGGCTGGCTGGCCTGCAACTGGCTGGTCAAATGGGTCAGACGCTAGGCAACCTCGGCCAGTACCAACAGCAGATGGACCTGTCGCGTCTGCAAGCCCAACAGGCTACCGCCGCTCAACCACAGGCGCTGCAACAGCAATATATGGATCAACAGTACGCTGACTTCCTGCGCCAGCGCGACTACCCGCTTGAGCAGCTTAACGTCTACAACAGCATCCTGCGCGGCCTTCCGATTGGCCTGAACACGACGAACACGACCTACGCTCAGCCGCCGTCTCTGATGTCTCAGATCGCTGGCGCTGGTCTGGGTGCTGCTAGTCTCTCTAAACTCCTTAGCTAGTTGGGTCTGACAAATGGCTGGTAAACCGTTCAGCATCCAAGCTCCTGAAACCATCGCTAAGGAGTACGGCGGCAACAAACAGAAGATCGCTCAGGCTGTGCAGTCTGGGTTGATCGACCCCACGGCTGGGGTTCTGGCTGGTATGTTCATCGACCGGATGCGCTCGGCGCAGATGGCGGAACGGGCTCCGGCTCCTTCCGTCGCTCAGCAAGTGCTTGCTCCACAATCTGTTGCCCCCGCTGGTCTTGGTGCGATGCCTCCGGGCGGTGCTCCCGCCGCTATGCCCCAGATGGCTCCTGCTCCGGGTATGGCCGATGGCGGTTATGTGCCTCCGTACGCCAAGGGCGGTCTGGACGACCTGCCCCTGCCCGACACTATGTTCGACGAGCCGACCAACGGCGGCTTCGATGACGGCTACTCGGGCGGCGGTATGGTTGCGTTCGACGACGGTGGCGACGTTACTCTTGAGGCACTTCGCGCCCGCGTCCGTGCTGCTCGTTCTGCGGAAGAGTATGAAACCGCAAAAGCAGCTCTCGACGAGTATAAGGGTACTGTAATCGCGCGGCGTCGCGGCAAAGCAATTACTGATTTCCTGACGGGAAACACCGGAGTGTCGCCTCGGGATATCTGGAACAAGTACGCGTACTACGACCAGACGACTAGTCCTAAGCTAGACCTCTCTAAACCGCAGATGGATATGGGAACTACGCAGCCGGTTACGCCGGAACAAATGCGTGCGGCGTTTAACTTGCCGCCGCCCGCGCCTATGCCACCTGCTATGAATATGGGAACTACGCAGCCGGTTACGCCGGAACAAATGCGTGCGGCGCTTAATCTTCCGGCTCCTAATACTCAGACTCCTCACCTCTCTAAACCGCAGATGGATATGGGAACTACGCAGCCGGTTACGCCGGAACAAATGCGTGCGGCGCTTAATCTTCCGGCTCCTAATACTCAGACTCCTCCCGCCACCCCTACCGCCGCCCCTACCGGTGTTCGCTCCGCTGCTCCTCGCGCCGCTCCGCGTCCTGTCGCTGGTGGCTTGGGTGCTATCGCGCCGACCGCTCCTACTGCTCCAGCAGCGCCGGAAAGCGCCCCGGCTAACACGCTAGAGGATAGCGTTAACTTGTATAAGAAGCTGGTAGGGGCGGATGAAGGCTCCCCGGCACGGGATAAGCTGCGCCAATCGCTGGCTGATATCATGTCCCCTGATGCGGAGGGCAAGGCTAAGGATGACGCTAAGTGGATGGCGCTGGCTCAGATCGGCGCTAGCCTAGCGGCTTCGAAGTCTCCCTACTTCTTGCAGGCGGCGGGTGAAGCCATGCAGGGGGCCATTCCGGGTGTCGCTGCGGCGCGTAAAGAGCGCAAGGATGAAGTCCGCCAAGCTCTGGCGGCTCAGGCCGACCTCGAAAACATGGATCGTGCCGAGAAGCGTGACTATGTGAAAGCTGGTATGGATTACCATAACCAAGCTGAACAGCTGCGTATGGAAGGCGATAAGCTTAAGCTTCAGGGTAAAATCGCTGAAGCCGAAGAGAAGTACCGTATGGCGTCTCTAGCGCAGCAGTATGCTCTGGGTATGGCTGGTATCGAAGTGCAACGGGAAGCGGCTAGGAGGCCGAGTTCGTTCATGGAGATGCTTAACGCGTACAAGACGGATAAACCCGCTACCGAAGCTATTCTTGGGCTTCAACACCCCGGTCGTTCTGGTACAGGTACGAGTGCCGAAGAAGTAGCAAACCGTCTGCGTGGACCCAAAGTTGCAGGCGGGCGGATCATTAGCGTTACGCCTGCGGAATAATTACAGCTAGGCTAGCCCAATGGGTATGATGCGTTATGTCTACGAGTATAATGGTATGCGATATACCATTGAGGCTCCTGAAAACTCTACAGCGGAAGACCTTGCCGCTATTGTAGAGGGTAATAACGCTACCCCTAAAAAGGATGCGGGGTTCCTCGGCTCGTTTATGGACTCCGCTAAAACGTTGGGTCTTAGCGATGAAGCCACTGCGTTCGCAGCTAACCCAAACGAACAAACTCGTAAGGCGTTTCTGGATGCTGCGGAGTCTAAGTATAGCAAAACCGATTTCGGCAAAGGCAAAGACTGGGAAGCATTCAAAGAGCTTGCCGGTAGCAGCTTAGGTGCTCTCGTTGCGCCGGTTGCGGTGGGCGCTGGTGCTTCTGCGCTTACGACCCCTGTTGGTGGTTTGGCTGCGGCGAGCGCCACGTCGGGTACGCAATACACCATTCAGAACCTGCTGCGGCAAGCACAGGAACAGCAGAATGCCGTGCAAGCCTGGGAAGAACTGAAGCCGGTTTCGGTCGGTAAGGCGGTGATTGCCGCCGGAGGTCAAACGGCGCTTGATCTAGCGGCGGGTCCGGTATTTAGCAAAATTGCTAAAACGTTTCCGTTTATGCGCCCCCTGTTGGCGGAAGCAGGCGGGAAAGCGGCGGCACGTGCTGGTGAAGTGCTGGCGGATGCGGCAAAGAAAGGCACGATTACCTTTGCCAAGGGCGTCGCCAAGGGTGTCGGCAAAGGTGTCGCCTTTGAGGTCCCGCAGGAAATCGCTCAGCAAGCACTGGAACGTTGGCAAGCTGGCCTTGGGTTGGCGGATGATGATGCGCTAAGCGAGTACAAACAAGCGGCCATCGGGGCGGCGATCCTTGGTGGTGGCTTCGGCGCAATCGAAGGTGCTATCCCGGAAACGCGGGCGGAAGCCGCCACAAAAGAAGAGCCGAGTGCTCCTAAGTTCGACCGTAAGTCGTTTAGCGAACGTCTCCGTGCGCCCTTGGCGGATATAGTGGTTGTACCGGGGGCTGCTCGACATATCGACGCTGTGCAGCGTAAGCTGGAAAATGATGTACGCTTGAACACGCCGGAGAGTTTGGCTTCTTCCGAAGCCTACCTTCGTGCTGTTGAGGACAACATCGACGCGGGGAAGTACCCTGATAATGAGATCACGCCCTTAGAAGCTGTGGTCAAGCAAGCGCGCACCATTCTAAATGAGCGCCGCGAGCAGTCTGCGGCGGGAGAAACGGCAAATGGAAAGCCGACTGAACAGGTTTCAGAACCTGATGGCGGAACTGGACTGGCTGTCGCTGGACGAGATGCAAGCGGCGTTTCTGCACCTGTGGGACCCGGACCTGCCGAGCCCGCAGCAGGAAGTGCTGGAGCAGATATCAACGCGGGAGTGGAAACTACTGGAGCTGCTCCTGTCGTCTCTGATGTTGGAGAAGGAACACAGCCGCGTCCACTGACGATTAAGGCTACCAAAGAGCAGCGATATGCGGCGCTAAATGAAGCGGGCAACCGGTATCCGCTGGACTCTAAGGAACACGATGCTTTCTACCGTGGCGCTATCAACGCTCCTCCGGATGAGTATTTTAATTCTCTAGCCACTAAGCAAGAGGTAGCAGCTTATCAGGAAGGGTTGAACTATGCAGGAGAGCAAGCGCCGCCGGTTAATGCTGCGCCGGAAATCTCTGCGCCTGCTGTAGAACCTGCTGCGCCCGTTGAACCGGTAACGCCCACTGAAAAAGCCAAGGTGGCTGAAGAGGCTGCACCGCCTACGCCGCCTCCGCCTCCGCCTGCTAGCGGTCCAGGACTGCGTAATCCTGCGAACCCCGAGAAGCCGCTTTCTGTGCCGGAGTTTAAGGCGGCGCTTGAACTTGAGCGTAAGTTTTCAGACGAGTTCGCAGACGCTGAAGAACTCACCAAATACTTTGGTGACTTGCAAGATGAGACGGGTTCAGTCCCTGAGCAGTACAATCTTGGCCATGGTTTTGAACTTCACAAAACTACTAAGAGTGGCTTGCAGCGGGAGATCGAACGTAAGTTTGAACGACCCCTAATTAACAAGATAGCGGAAGCTAAAGTCCCGTTGAGTGACGTGGCTACCTATTTGCTGTCGCGTGCCGCGCCGGATCGTAACCGCATGGTCCGAGCACAAAACGCTGCGTTCCCCGAGGGGGGTTCGGGTATCCTTGACGCAGAAGCCGCCGAGAATATGGCGGAACTGAAGGCGCGTGGACTTCTCCCGAAGCTGGAAGAGATAGCCGCGTTCCACGACAAGCTCGTCAATTATATGCTCGACCTACAGGTCAAAAATAACCTGCTCTCTGAGGAGCAAGCTAAAGCTCTTCGAGAAGAGCAGCCGTACTATACGCCGTTCAAGGGCTTCGCTTTGGATGGTGACTTCCTTACGGCAGACCCACGAGATGACGCTCACTCTCCGGCCCGACGCGCCGCCATAACCAGTGCAGGTCGTGGTATCCGCACGAAAGAGTTTTTCTCTGCGATGGGTCGCAAATCGCTGCCCTTCCACCCGCTGTTCAACCTTCTGACAGACGCCGAAGCTCTCGCGCGTCGCGTCGAGATGAACAAGCTATATGTAACCCTGCTGGATATGGCGAAAGCCAATCCTCAGTTTGGGTCGGAAGTTATCGCTAACGTCTACACAGACAATAACCCGCGTCGGAAAACTATTCCGAGTGCGACGAACCCGGCTGGCAAGCAAATCCAAGTACCGATGTCGCAGCAAGTACGTGAGAAAGATTCACGTCTGCACGTAGCTAAGCTTAACGGGCAAAACCAATACATTGAGTTTCGGTCGGATACTGACGCGGGTATCGCGGCGGAACGGTTGTTTTCTAACCTGACGCCTAAAGAAATGAGCGAGACGATGCGTAACGTGACGCGCATCAACAACGCGCTCAAAGGGCTGCTCACCTACCGCAATCCGCTCTATCTGACCATTGTGGCTCCGGCCCGCGATATTTCTGACGCTGTGGCTACGGCGCTGCATAACCAGAATGTCAAAGGCTCGCCTCTCTTCAAGAAGGGCATTGCGCTCAAGGTCGCCAAGTACTCGCTCGACCCCACCATGTGGCGTACGGTTACGCGCTGGATCATGGGGCGTGAGCCGGTGAAGGGCCAAGAAGAACTGATGGCGCTTCTGGATAAGATGATTATGGATGGGGGTGCCCCCATGCAGGTCCCGTTCAAGAACGCAGAGGAAAAAGCTAACGCAGCGGTCGAAGAGCTTAAACGGCTGGAGGGCGTTGAGCGTGGCGACTCTGTTGCTATCACTAAGCAAGCCGCGCACACCTTCGGTAAGTTTTTCGACCACTGGGCGGAAATCAACGACATCGTGCCGCGTTTCGCCACTTACCGCGCGGCGACTGAAGCAAACCTTACCGGAAGGCAAGCGGCGTCTTTGTCGCTGGATTCTTCACTGAACCTGACGCGTCGGGGTGAGTATGCTCGGTTGATGGACAACCTCATTCCGTTCTTTAGCGCGGGCGTTGAGGGAAGCCGTAAAGTTGTGCGGATCGCTACTAACCCACGGTCGGTCGCCAAGGTGATTGGCGGCATGGTGGCGCTTGGTATCGCGGAGTCTTTAGCTAACGCTACGTTCGGCGGCGATGACGACGATGACGGCGTCCCGGACTACCTTACTGTTGACCGTAATAAGCGTATGTCGCGCTTGGTCGTCTCCTACGGTGGCGGTGATAAAAACGTGTCTCTGCCGATTGGGCAGATGCTGGGCTACTTCAAATACATCGGCAACAAAATCGCCGACACATGGATGGGCGTATCCAGCGGGGAAGGCGCGGCCATGGCTATACAAGACGCCAGCTTCGACGTCGCCGCTGGGGTAGTCAGCCTCATGTCTCCGGCCCGTATCCAAGGTGGTGACCTTCAATCGACTCTGGCCTCCCTTACCCCCCTGATCGGTAAGCCGGTGGTGGACGTTGTGCGGAATAAAAACTTCTTCGGTACGCCGATCTACACGCAACGACGCGAAGGCATGGGTCCGAGGTCGGAACTGGGCCAAGCGGCAACGGCGGACTTTTGGAAGGGTATCGCCACGTCTATCAACCAACTTACGGGTGGCAGCCCGGCTACGAGCGGGTACGTGGATATTCAGCCGGAAGTTTATGAGTATCTTATTAATACGTATCTTGGTGGAGCTGCACGACTTGTTAAGCAGGTGGGGAGTTTTGCCGAAGAACCCACGACCAAAAACGCTCCCGTCCTTCAGGGGTTCTTAGGCATCGGCTTCGACTATGCCCCACAAAACAGGTTCCGCAAGAACACCAAAGTGATCGCTGACGTGCTGGGGCGCGGAGAGAAATTGTCTGACGCGCAGCTGGTCAAGCTCCAAGCCAGCAACCCCGTGGCGTTGGACCCGGACATTGTGGACGCGTATATCGAAGTCGACAGAAGCATTGACCGGCTCTATCGGGAACGTGCTGTGGTTATGAAGGAAGCCAAGGACTCCGGGGAACGCAAACTGTTCAACGACTATTACCTCGGTGAAATGAACAAGCTGTGGTCTGCGTTTAACTACACGTACGAGAAGCGCCGCGTGGAACAGAGCCAATAAAAAAGCCCCCCGCTGACTGAGTCGGCGGAGGGCTAGGGGGGCTTACCGGAAGGAGCAAACTTCCAGTAACTGTTATATCAGAGCCTCCAAACGCGTAAACCCCGTATCCCATCAACAAGCACCACCTTAGTCAAAACTTTGATCTGTAGGCGGTTAGTCACCGTAAGCAGCTGCTCTCTAGCCCGCAAAGGGTCGAGGCACGGGAAAAACAGCGAAGTCCCCCGCTTAAACTTGCGCCAGTCTATCTCGTAGGTGACGCCCTCAACCTGCATCTTCCGTGGCTTCCACCTTCACGTACTCGTTGGCGTTGATGAAGTCGTCGTCCAGTTTGAAGTGCAGGCAGTGCACCGGATCGCCAACGACCTGCATCCCTTTGGACAGGCGCTTAGTGCCACGAGTGACGAGCCGCCCTTTCTCCTCCAGCCGCCGTAGCGTGTCGTTGTAGTTGATCTGGTATTTGACGCAGTACTCCTTGAACGCACGGGAGACGATGAACATCATCTTGGTATCAGGCTCGACCCGTATAAGCAGTTCGCCTTTCGGCTCCCGCTTGGGCAGTGCAGCCATGTTGGTGCGTCGGTCAGCCATATCGTCGACGACAAGGATGTTCTGGATATGACGATATAGGTAGTCGCCTATCACCTGCTCTACGTCGTTCAGAGGTGCATCGGTATTAGTCCGAAGGCGCTCAATGCACCCGCAGGCCCAAAGGTAGATGGCGTCAATGTCCCAGTCTATCAGCCCGCAGTGGCGTGCGATCATGCCGCCGACGATGTTGCTAGCGACAGTGGCGGACCAGAACCGCTCCTTGGGATACAGACCCAACTCCCGATCCACCTTGGCCTGCATACGCTGACAAAGGTTGGAGACTTGCTCGGCATTCGAGAGCACGTAGCGCAGGAAGATCGGCCCAGCGTGGCCGTAGTTGTTGAACAGAACCGTATCAAACATGTTCTTAGCATCAGCGGTGCTGACGGACTCGACCAACCCAACCGGGTACTCAATGAGCCGCATAAGCTCGCCTTCCGGGTGGTTCTTGAGAACTGACAGCTTCTCCGCAAACGATGAGTTCGCCGTGGACACCGTGATGGTTTGCCACGTGGTATTGTTTTCCCGAAGCTCATTGCTCCCGGCGAGCATCCGCTCTTTGCCTTTGCCGTTCGACAGCGCGTAGAGCAGGTCCGAGTATTGCTCCGGGGTAGCGTTGGTCAGCTCATCCATCGTAGCCGGTAGGTTATTAAGGATACCAACCCACTGAAGTTTGCCGTTGATCGTGTCGATTTCTTTGAGCCGCAAATCCTTTGGGTGTCCGTAGACGCTGTTGACCATGTTGAGCACTGTGGTTTTGCCGGTGCCCGAACGCGGGTTGAACATGTTGATGACCGCGCCTGTCTGGTTCAAGAACCGCAAGAGCGGCGAGCCGAAGGCGCTAAGAGCGGCGAACGCGTGGGCTTCCATGCCCGGTTTGCCATACAACGCCCAGACTTCTTTCCACTTTTCCAATGACCCGACAGGGCCAATGAACTTCGCCAGCTTCTGTGTGGTCTTAGACGGCGGAGAGTAGACGTTACCGTCCGCAGTAATCTCTTGGTCACCCAAAACAAACCGGCTGTAGTTATCAGCCCATCCGAACTGTTGACGCATGACTTCGGCCTTCTCTTTATCTTGTAAGTTGTTTGCGGACATGGACACGTACTCAAGAAGTAGGTCGAACTTCTTGCCAATGCAGTAGACGCCTTTAGAGGACAGCGCCTTTCTGAGTTCGTCTCTTTGTCCAAGCTTCGACGAAGGTATGGTGAACTCGCGCAGCCCATCTTGCGGGAGCCACAGGTGGAGCAGGACGACCTCTTCGTGGTTGTCGTCCATGCGCTTGACTACATACAGGTCACGCTCATAGACCAGTACGGGTTCGGCTTCCTCGTTGGGCGGCGGTGCACGCCAGACGCCGCCACCTTCACCCCGGAAATATGGCCGTGGGAAAGGAGGGATGGCGCGGCCCGCGATGATAACCGAGCCGTCTTCGTCTTTGCTTTGGTCTTCTCGTACCTCAACGCCAAGCTGCTTGGGGCCAAGTATGCGCCCATTATGCGGACACCCGGCACATAGCTCTGGGTTTGTGCTACGGAACTTAGCGCAGCTCGTAGCCATTTTGATCGTGGCGACTTTGCGGTCGACGCCTTCTGGATCGTAACCCGGATGTCCTTTGGACAGCTTATGGACCGCCTTTTCGGCGTCGTCGCACATCGCCGCAACCGATAGCGCGTAGAACCACTCGTAGTAACCGATTGTCGCCCGGTTGACGTAGGCGTTAAGGATTTGGTTGCAGCCAGTTCCAGCGATGGACCGCCGCATGATCCGGTCGAAGCTATAGCCGGTGCTGCGCTTGCGGGCTTCTTCCCGCGCGCTTTGCTCCCACTCGACGTTGAGCCCGTGGGCTTTTTTGTCCTCGACACCGAGGATTTCCCGCAGTTCGTGTACGGGCGTGGTTTCCCCTACGTATATGATCTCGACGGGGACAGGTGTTTCACGCTTGAAATTAAACGTGCCGGGCACCCGCAGGATGCGGGCGACTTCGAAAACCTTGCTATCAACGTAAAAGTCTTGCTTCTGACAAAGCTCACGGAGCCTGTCAGCGATGGGTTCCCACTCAGCGCGGGTAAGTTCTTCTTCGGTAGGCCAGTAGGCGTGAATGCCATAGCCAGAACTGACGAGCGTGGGGCGCGGCAGTCCTACTGTTCTACAGAACTTCTTAAGAGCACGCAGTCCAGCATCCTGATCGACATAACCATCGGGCTTCCCCGTCGCTGGGTTGGGTTCAGCTTTGGTTGGCCCGCAGTCTATGTCTAACCAGAAACATTTCAGCCCTTTGACGTTGGCTTTCGTACGACCGTCTCCGGATGCGTACTTCGCCACGCCATAGAAAACGTTACGGTGTTCGTCTACATAACGCTCAATCAGCCTGTCGGCTTCTTCGCGCGAGGAGACAAGCGCCTGCTGGACGTCGCGTTCGCCCTTGATACCCACAATGGCAAACCAGCCTTCGGCTGGCTGCACTAGGTCCAAAAGATCGACGTCGGTCATGAAATAGCTCGCCGCTACGAGACGTGCTCGCCGGTTAAAAGAACAGGAGGACTAGACGAACTTAGCGGTTTTTGAGCGCGTCGATGTACGCGTTGACCGCGTCAAACAGGTCTTTGTGGGGGTTAGACTCCCCACAGAACCAGCTATAGATCGTAGTACGCGTTACCCCCAAGGCGGCTGCCGCTTCGATCACAGACACGTCTTTTTCCAAGCAGGCGCGTCCAAGTTGGACGCCGAGGTTATCGGCGTCCGCGTTGAGGATAGTATTGGCAAACCGGAGACTATATCCACGAGACATGGCTAGAATGGCACCTCATCACCGTCGTCGGCTTCCCACGTATCCATCACCGAATTGATCTTCGGCTTGGAGGCGGGAGCAACCTCCCGCTTGGGGGCGCTACGCTTCGACTGCATGACTTCCGGCTCACCGGCATCGTCATCGTCGTCAAACACGTTCTTCGGCTTAGTACTGGCCTTCGGCGCAGGTTCCGGTTCCACGTGACGAGCCGCCTTGGGGGCAGCCTTCTCCTCCGCCGTGGCAGACGGGCGGTTGCTAGGCGTAGCAATCAGGGTGTAACGCGCCGTATCGGGATCAGCCGCAGCGACATCCACAAGATCAGACTCTTCTTGGGTCAGGTGGCGCAGCGCGCGGAACTTGAGGGTCAAGCTGTCGGCGTCGGTGTCGTACATGACCTTAGTCACCACGGAGTCCGGACCTTCGCCGTTGGCCTTGAGGTAACGGCAGTAAGCTTCGTAGGGGAAGTCGTTGCCGACCGGCTCACCAAACAGCGACTTGCCGGGCACTCCCAGTTGGTAAACTTCGCCGCTCGGATCACCCTCAACCATAACTGCGAGGTGGCGGCGGTATCGGCACGCCTTACCTTTACCGCGTGCGCCGGAACCAACGACATTCATCGGGCAGCTCTTGCACGAAGAAGCCTGCTTGTTAGGGGCACTCTCATCCGGCATGCGCCCGTCATTGGACCAGCAGTCAGGAGCCTTAGCCTGTGCATCTTTGTCATAGGCTTCAGCGTAGTAGCTGCGCCCCACCTCGGCAGACTGGTCCACGACGATGACGTTCAGTTGGTGCGGCACGGCGCGGCCAATCTGCTCACCGCCAACAATACGCTTGAAGGTGCCGTTGGTGTTGGTCTGGATGCGCCGCAGGCTGGCGCCCGTGACGATTTTCTCCGCCAACCGCGACTTGCGGCGGATGGTCGGCAGGTTGCTGTTATCTTCGAAAAGAACGAGGTCGCTCATGTTTTTCCCTAGCGATTAGTTGGTTTGCGAACAGTGATGACGTACGTGTTGTCTACTTGAAGCCCTATCGGATGAACGTCAGGGTTCTCCTCAAGGAATTGCTTCATATTGCTTTCGTGGATGCGCTGCTGAAGCAGGTAGGGCGCATCGTTCTCTTTGATGAACTGGTACATGTTGTCCCAGTCGGTGGTCCAGTAGCGTGACTTCATCCTCCGAGTGACGGTGCCTTCCGGCGTGCGGAGGCTGTCTAGGTTCTGTTCGTTGCAGATAGCCAGAAGCTGTTCGGACACTACGTCAAGATCGGACTTAAGCCGTGCGATCTCTTCCTTGTGGGCAGCTTCTTTCTCGTTGATGACGCCGCGAATGCGGCGATAGATAGCGACCAGCCGGTCGGCTGGCAGGTTATCGGTTGTCATGTTTGCTCCTTCTTAGCCCGCAACCAGCCTAGCCTAACATTATACAGTGTCAAGCTCTTGTCGGTACAGGTCGATAATTTTTTGGTGGTTGTCGATGTTGCCGCGTAGCATGGCGTACAGGCGCTCCTCCACTTGGCTACCCTTAATGTGAACGATGGTCATGGCATTCTTCTGCCCCGGCCTGTCGATGCGCGCGTTGGCTTGGAGGTAGGTTTCCACGCTCGTAACCGGCGCGTACCAAATAATTGTATCGGCGGCGGTAAGAGTTAGACCGTGGCTGGCAGCTTGCGGCTGAATAAGAAGCACGCGCGGGTTTTCTTTATTCTGGAACCTGTCGACGATATCGGTGCGTTTATTAGGAGAGACGCTACCGTTAATGACTTCGCACGGGATTCCTTCTTTCTCCATACGAGCCCGCAGTAGCTCTATAGTGTGGGTGAACGGCACAAAGATAAGAACCTTGTTGTTCGTCTCTTCGATAACTTCAAGCACCACATTGATGCGGTTGGAGACGTCAAACTCCAAGGCTTGTCCGCTGTCGGTGTAGACTACGCCGCTAGCGATTTGCAGGAGCTTGTTCATTTTAGTCGCCGCGTTGACGGCGCTTACTTCTTCCCCGGCAGCTTCGAGCAGCATCTGCGTCTTAAGCTGCATGTAGTACTTTTTCTGTTGTGGCGTCAGCGGCGCATCCCGCTCGACGTGGGTGACCGGAGGCAGGTCCAGACAGTCTTTTTTCTCAAACCGGATCGCCGGTTGGAGCAGCCTATGAACTATGGCGTGAGCAGCTGGCTTAGGCACCCACTTAAACTGTGTCACCTTAGCCATAACTTGATCGCGGAACTGGCCGTAGAAACGCGGGCAACTCTCGACCCCCATAAGTTTCGCTAGGCCGTAGGCATCCACTGGCGACTGAGCGGCGGGCGTCCCAGTCAGCATCCAGAGGTGAGGGTCTGTTTCCTTGACGATGCGGTTAAGGATTTTCCAGCGGTTGGTCTGTGCATTCTTATAGGCGTTAGCCTCGTCCACGACGATTAGGTCAAACCCACCAGCGGCGATGGCATCCTGCACCGTGGCTACACCGTCGAAGTTAATGATAACGAACTCAGACCCAGCGTTGATGATCTTCTCGCGCTGCGGAGCCGTCCCGTGCGCCACGCTGCATGAGCGGTGCATAGCGAACTTAAACAGGTCTTGTTGCCAAGCCGACTTCATAATCGACAAGGGACAAAGAACCAGAACGCGCCGAACCAGCCCCTTCTTCATGAGGTAGTCCGCAGCCCAGATAACGCTGGCAGTCTTACCGGTTCCGGCCTCGCTGAAACAGAACGCGCGCCTGTGCACGGACAGGAAAGAGGACGTGGTCTTCTGGTGTTCAAACGGCGCTAGCTTGCTCGTCCACTCATACTCCCGCAGCAACGGAGACGGTGTGTCGGCAAACCCCATGCTGGCAAGCTGGCGAGCTTCGTTCAGCCCCCAATGCACCAGAACGCCGTCTTCAGTCTCGGCGCTTTTGAGTATGTTGTTTGTGATAAGCCCCGGCTCTGCGGTAGGAACCAGCAAAGCTCTGTTGTCGATGATATCCACGTTTGCTCCTACTTTTTCTTTTTGCGCTCCCGCGTGCTCGTTTCCGAAACGAGGTTGCGCTTGCTGTCGCGCTTGAACGAACGATTGACTGATTTGCTTTCGACCCGCAAGCCGTCGCCGTTGGAGCCACCCTTGTCCAACGCCTTGACGTGAGCCACGTCCTTGCCGTCGCCCTTATGGACCTTCCCCGCCTTCATCATCTTGGCGCGAGCAGCGTTACGCATATCGCGTTTCTTAATCTGGTCCGGGCGTCCTTGGTATAGGTCGTACTCACGGCGGTAGTTACGATCCGCTTTGTTCTTGTAAGACATCAGTTCCTCCTAGGCGGCAGTCACATGGGCCGGGTAGATATGCTGGAGCGTTATGTACCGAAGCGTTGACCGCTTAAAAATTTAGCTTTTCCAGCCACCAGCGTTTCTCCCGTTATGTTCGCAACTTATAACAGGACAATGTTTTTTACATAACCCCGAGCTTTTAGCGTTCCAAACACCGCTCTCATGGGCGGCATCTAGGCGGTCCAGTTGCGGGCTAAACACCGACAACGGGTCGCCGTCGCCACGGCGGTAATCTTTCTTGGGGAACTCGTCACTCACCACGTAGATGAGCCCGGCCTTGATGGTTTTGACTTCGGGGAAGTGGGCGAACACCGCCCCAGCCATAAGGTCCAGCTGCTTAGTGTCGGCGTACCTAGCGTTCTTGCCCGTCTTATAGTCGATCAAGTGCGCCTTGGGGCCGTTCACAATCAACAGGTCGATAATACCCCTGTACCAAACTTCCTTATCGAAGAAGTCGCAGGGGGTGTACCCGTCCTCGGTGCGCTTAACACCAAGCTTCATTTCGCAGTACTTGTCGCCGGGAAAGGCAGCAAGTCTTTCTACGACGGGCCTGATGTAAGCATACTTTTCGGGGACGGGTACTCCATCTCGTACAAATGCTTCCGCAGCCGCATGGACTTCAGTCCCATAAACGGCTTCTGGTCCCGGAGTATCTTCGACATCCTTAACCACCTTCAGGTGGAAGTACTTCTTAGGGCACTGGTCGAACGTCTTGATGCTGCTGTAGGACCACGCGGGCATTAGTCTTGGCTCTGCATCTCAATGAGTTTGTTCAGGTAGCTACGGGCGAGCGTTAGGGCGCCCTCCGAGCCATCGTAGTTGGCGACGCAGTCTAGAACGCCTCCACGCAGGAAGCCAGTAAACTCCTCGCGGGTCATGAACTGTGAATACGCCCGCCAGTTTTCTGGTTCGTCATCTGCTTTTAGTCCCAAAGGTTCGGCCTCTTGAGCCACCACCTTCTTCGCCCTGCCGACCTTGCCGGTCTTAGCCTTGGACTTTTTGTATTTTTTGATCGGGATACCCAAGGCTTCCTTGCGGTAGTTATAGATGTTGCCATAACCTACGCCGAACATGCGTGCGACTTCGGCGGGCGAGGCGTCGGGGTTGACCATGAAATATTCAATTGCTTCAGACTTCTTAGACATTTGCTCTCTTCCTTACTTAAGATTGCCACCACTCTTGAGGATGTTACCGCTGTACGTGTAGGTGCCCACGTGAGACAGCGGGATGAACGGATGGGCGTAAATCTTCCCTCCGTGTTTGCGCCAGAGCTCACAGAAATGGAAATCCTCTGACAGCAACGCTCCGCTTGCGTCGATGCTAGTAGCAAAGAACTCATGCGTAAGCGGTTTGATGTACTCGCCGGTATTCGGGTCTTTGAAAGACGACGTGCGGTAGGTCGGCACGTGAGGGGCCAGCTCTTCAAACACATGGCGCTTGATGAGCATGAAGCCCGTGCCGCCGTGGCGCACTTCGATGAAGCCTTCGGCGTCCGTCTCTTGGTGGCTATTGCCAACCATGTTGAAAACGAAAGCACCAGCGTGCTCTTCTAGGTCCGTCTTGCCAGCGGCGGCAGCGCGCTTGACGCTGTCCCAGTTAACTTCCTTCTTCGGGTAGATACCGCAGGCGATATCACGGTCGCCAGCCATCAGCTGCGCCACTGCCTTCCCGTCGAAGCAGATGTCTGCGTCAATGAACATCAGGTAGTCCTTGCCCGACTCTAGGAAGATACGGGTAAGCTCGTTGCGGGCGCGGGTAATCAGGCTCTCGTTGGTCATCTGGCACCACAGAACCTCCACACCCAGTTCACGCATGGTTTGCACGGTGAAAAGCAAGCCTTGCACATAAGGTCCTGTGCACATGCCGCCGTACATGGGGGTAGCGATCATCAGCGTCGGTCGCCGCTGTTCGTCTTGAGCCACTGGTTTCACTTTCACTTCGTCAGAAGGGGACGTCATATATTTCTCCGTTGCGTACCTTCGTCTTAGTGGCTGCCAGTGCGGCTTCCATCGCGCGCGTGTCTTGACCGGTCCAAGCGGCTTCTTCCACCTGAGCCCGTAGAGCCTTCGCCTTATCTGCTAGCGTCGGCCAAGTGCGGGGGTCGTGGGGGTTCATCATGGCTCACGCCGCCTCTTTGACACGCGCCAGCCGCAGTTCGTGCTTTTCGTCTTCGGTCATTGGTCAGTCCCCCGAACAGCCGCAAGGATCGCAGTTACACCGTTCCACACGCAGTACGCGCCGAGCGGCATAAGCCATCCCGCCATGACAAGGTAATTTTGATCCTGCCCGATGCCCTTCTGCATTCCAGCGTAGAATGCGAGCATGAGGCTTGCGGCCATTAGGCAGCAGCCGGTGATGGTGGCGATGATGTCGTTGGGTTTCATTGTTTGCTCCTTACTGGTTGTGTTTATACGCTCTGAGTGCGTGGTTCGGTCGTCCGTTTTGGCTCGCTCATGTGGCATGGTTCTTTCGGGATGCTTGGCTCACTCTCTTGGTTTGGTTCTGTCTGATTTCCTGGCTCGCTCTGGCAACCTGGTTCTGTCGACCTGCTTGGCTCACTCCGCACACCTGATCCTATCGTGAATTTTGGTTCGCTCTTCTCGGATGGTTCAGTCGGTTCCTTTAGCTCACTCTCGAAATCTGGTTCGTTCGCGCTCTATGGCTCGCTCTGGTGCGGTGGTTCTGTCCAATCTACTGACTCACTCAGAGTCGCTGGTTCTGTCTTTCTGTTTGGTTCGCTCTACCCATCATGGTCCTGTCTCTTCACTTGGCTCGCTCTTGGAAGTTGGTTCTGACATCTAGTGTGGCTCGCTCCTGCGTTTTGGTGCTGTCCTTCTGTTTGGCTCGCTCCTGCGTTTTGGTGCTGTCCTTCTGTTTGGCTCGCTCTTGGCCACTGGTTCTGTCTCGGCTTCTGGCTCGCTCACAAATTTTGGTTCTGTCCCTTGGTGTGGCTCGCTCTCGATTATTGGTTCTGTCGCGGGGGCTGGCTAAAACTAAATCTACCTAATTCACACCCGGCCCGTGCTTGACGTGGGCATGACCGAGAATACCGATAGCGTAGGGCAGCGGCGGCGCTTTGCCGTGGTGCTGGACATACATCATGTGGTGCAGATCACTCAGGAACAGCTTGACTGCATAGCGACGTGCGCGGGCGTGGATGTGAGCCGGGGGTAGCTTGCCCTGCGAGTAGGCTTTGTATGCGTCGGTATCCTTACCGATATTCTTCTTCTCCAGAACAGCAGCAGCCTGCGCCGCAAATTCACCGCGCTCGTTACGTTCAATCTCAAGCAGCTTCCGTTCCTTATATGCCTTGGCGTAGTAGGCGTCGTCGTGACCGCCGACCTTCACGAAGCTCTCGCCCAGCTTCCAGCACAGCACCTTGAGGTCGGCATTCCACGGGCGCTTCTGCTTCTTTTCCCATACCTTAGACGGCTCCAACCCAGCGAAGGACCAGAACGCACCAGCCGTCTCCGCCTTGGTGATATCAAGGTGAGCTAGGAACCCAGCGGCAATCACAGGCCCAATGCCCTTCTGCGAGCGCATCCACTGCCCGATAGGGTCGGACTCCGAATAGACATCCAACGCCACCTTGATCTGCTCTTCGAGCGTGCGGTTCATGTCCGCCAGCCACTTCACTGTCGTATGAGGCTCGCCGTCCTTCGCCATGCTACGAACCTGCCCGTCGCTGCGGATGCGGTTAGCTTGCAGTTGGTAATAAGCATCTACAAGGAAGCGGGCTTCGTCCTTGCCCAGCGTCGAGCCCGCAGCGCGCTCGTCCTTAGTCAGCTTGCGGATAGCTTCCTGAATGACGCCAATGCTCGGGGTATCGTAGTCGGTAGCGGTAGTCATGGGTTTGCTCCTGTTTGTTTTTTTAGTACGCTTACTTAGCCTTGGTGAACCGGCCCTTTGCGTCCCGGTCAGTTAGCTCTTTGATCTGTGCGTGCAGCTTGGCATTCTCAAACCGCAGCAGGTCAGCTTCGTATTTGATAGCCCCTTCGGAGTTAATCAAACGCCCGAGAGCGAAGCCCAATCCAAAGGCTCCGACAATCATGAAGCCGTAGCCGACGATACCAACCAAATCCATCATTTCAACCTCCCTTCTTTTTGATCGCGGCTTGGTAGCCGATATGTGCAATTTCTAATTGCTCGGCGAAGATGTTGATGAATGCATCCACCGCCACCTTCGGTCTATGAAGCGAGTCTCGCGGCTCACCCCAGAGATAGTCATCGAACACCATAACGCCACCCGGCTTCAAGAGGGGCCACGCCATGCAAGCGTCCGTCAATACGTCCCGCGCGATGTGCGAGCCGTCGATGTAAATGAAATCAAACTGCGCTCCCGCAAGAGCGGCAAGGTGCGTTACCGATAAGCCCTTACGCTTAAAGACATCTACGTTAGCGTTAGAGTCCATCACTGCGAGGCGGTTGTGATCGAACCGCGCTTCCACAGCCTGCATGTCGTGCTTGCCGTGCTCCTCGCCGCCACCCCACGTGTCGATGCAGTAGATTTCACAGCTGTTTTGCTTGTCAGACATATTCTCGGCAATCCAGATCATGCTGCGCCCTTCGTACGAGCCGATCTCTAGAAACTTCCTATGTGCAGGCAGCATGTCATGCAGCTTCTCCCACACCGGAGGAGCCCAGTTAAACCAATCCTCAGTCAGTTGGTATTTCACTTAAGCCAGCCTTTCTTTTTGGTTTTGTGCTCTTGCACTACTTCTTGGTAGGCTTTGAGGGTGTCCAGTTGGCGCTTTGCTAGTAGCTCTTGCATTTCATGTTCTATGTGCGCGTTTTGTTGCATGGCTGACTGGTATGGGGAATTTAGGTTCCCTATCGCGTTCATCGCGTTCGCGGCACCGACTTTTAATGGGAGGGGCTGTATCCCGGCGTTCACCGACTGAACCTTCAGCACGGCATCCATACGCTTCCTCCGCTCTTCTTCGCGCCGCGCCTCACCGTTACACAGTTCGTCCATAGCCCGCTCGTGGATTTCATTCATGATGATACGGGCACGTGCCTGCTTCAAAGCGGCGATTTCCTCGTCCGTGCCATATTCTTGAATGTCCTCTACCACATTAACCCAACGGCTAACGCCGAGCTTAAACTCGTCCGGGAAACTCTCCATCCTACGCAGCATAAGCTCTACGACAGGGTGGAATTTGGGTTGCTCTTCATCCGCCATAAGTTGCTCCTGCTTTAGCTTCACAGTTCAGAGGTAGCGCCGGTGCCCACGCGGGCCTCATACGCATACACCGCATTATGTAGTCCTTAGCCTCTTCGACCTCGGCTTCGGGAACGAGAGACACCACGCTGTCATGCACCGTCATAACCACACGGTACTTTTTAGCTATGCGTAGCATCTGTCCGCCGATGGCGATGCGGGCCAGCGCCTGACAAACATTCTCGACCGACGCGCCACCCCATATGCGCTTAGGGATAACCGCCTTACCCTTCTTGGTGTCGTAGATAAGCTCGGTTTTCTCGCCGTTCCTATACCAACGCAGGTTGGGGTATTGCAGCCTAAACCCGTTGGGCAAGTAGACGCCCTGCTCCCCAGCCACCGTCAGCACACCGTCCCGTCCGTATGGTGCAGTTTGGTTGTTAGCCATAGCATCAAGGGCTTCAGACGCTTCTCGCCACAGCCTCGGGATCATTGGGTACGTCTCACGGTACACCGCGATAATCCGCTTGCACTCGTCTAGCGGCATTTGGACATTGAACGTTTTGAGTTGGGCTTGAAACTTAAGCGCCCCCATACCGTAACCACAGTTATGGACGATAATTGGCCCTGCACTGGTCGCAATTGTGTATCTGTTCCTCGGCCCGGCGAAGGCGATGTCGTAGGTCATCAAGTTCCGTCTGAAGGATACTGACCTTTCTTCGGTTAGCTTGGTTATCTGCCCGCGAGACAAACCGGATATTACCGGGTTCGTACCCTCGGTTGTTGTCGATGCGGTCCATGTCGAATTCGGGATTATCCCATCCCGGCACAGTTTTGGCGTAGCGCAGGAACTCAACGCGGTCGGCTCTCCATAACTTGCATACGGTGATGCCTCTACCTCCATAGTCTGCATATACCCGGTTGGTGGGTACGTGGCAGCGGCTGATGGCCGAAGAAAGCCGGTTGAGCAGTCGCTCCCGGTGCGCGGTATCGGGAAGTGCATGGCTATATTTCCAATAGCGTTTTCTGTGCCCTTCCCGCCTACCACACAAGGGGCAGCGAGTACTTTTGAAGTCTTTGAAATTATTCTTATCGACGGTATATTCTGGTCGCCCGCAACCGCATTGGACGATGAGCGCAGATACTCCGCCCCTCGTTCCCGCGACGTACCCGGTGACGACCAACTGACCGCTCCGGTGTCCAATGCTAGGGAGAGGATACCTCTGTCTTGCGCCACTGACTGCGCTTCCAGCCACTGGGTCCCGCACAATACTTTGTGATCCGGCGTCAACCAAAGCCCGCAAAGATTCAATGTTTCTTTGGTGCCTTTCTTCACTAGCCCTTGGTGGCATACCCATTCTTCTCCGTCCCATAGCTGGTCAAAGGTAGTCACCTCCTCGATTGCTACCCAGCCACGATCCGTCAGTACTAGAGTTCCCTCGGCAAGACAACCCA
>SMTZ1_10003906_pt1 | contig 35055 bp, 32 predicted proteins | sample DeeMarSWOR136_30_FD_25667 | JGI IMG/M metagenome (IMG submission 25667)
TCTCGCGGAACTCCCTGATGGCGAAGTCCAGGTGCTCCAGGGCCTCCTTTTTCTCGTCCGGGTAGCGCTCCAATAGTAGCTCGGCGAGCTGGAGGCGGGAAAGGGCTAATTCAGGGCGGAAGGGCATCTCGGTGCAGACCTTGATGGCTTCCTGGTAGTAATTTCGGGCTTCGTCATATCTGCCCAGTAATGCCGCTGCCCCGCCCATATGGCGGGTGGCACAAGTAGGTTGCATAAAGCCCGGGGTATATACTTCTGTACCCTTGAGTCGGTTCAGTATGAGTTCAGCAGCCTTACGGTTACCCACCAGAACGCTGGCTTCAAGGAAAAGTATATCATCTCCAGCGCCCGTTTCGTCTTCAAGTGTGCCAATTCCTGGACGGTTGACTACGTACTTCTGTAGCATTTCCGACGCTTCTTTCTTACGCCCCATATGAGAAAAAATCACGCAAAGCGCCGGTTCAAAGGAAATTCCAAACACAGCGGCCTCATCTTCAAGGGTTTCCATAGATGTACCCAGATAAAGCCTTGCTCTAATACCTGCAAAGGCTGAGTAAAGATTGGCCAATTCAGGTAAGCCGACTTCCTTTCCTCGATTCTGTGTACTTTCAACCATATTCATAACATCGTCAAGACGGCCATCCATGACTACCGGGAATTCACTAAATCCCGCTGATATGAATTCGAATAAAATGCTTTTGGAGCGTATGGCAAAGGCCTGTACCTCTCCCAAAACCTCTTCGGCACGTTGCCGCTGCCCCATAGAAAGAAAGGCGTCAAAGACCCATTGTAATCCAGAGATAGTAAATATATTTTTTGTTCCAGCGTGAATACTCCCCAATAATTCCTCAGCCATCTGCACCCTCTCCGTGGCATGCTTTGGCGCTCTTTCGAAAAAGATAATACCCGCGATACTCGTGGCTGAAGCCCGCTGGTCACCCAGGTTGCGAGCCAAGTTAAGAGCCTGATGCAGGAGTATATGTCCCGAATGGATATCTCCTTTTTGATACTTTATAGACCCTAGTATTGCATCAGTTACACCACGCTCAGAAGTACCCGAGGGAGCATTCCGGTCAGCCCGTTCAGCCCACTCGATTAATTGGGGATGGGTGTATAGTTGGGTAGGATTTAAAACAATTACAGCAGATATTGCCCAGTAACAGGCCTGGGCCGCTCGTGAGCCGTCACCTATACTCTCGGCCAGGGAAAACGCAGCTGGTGCTTCTACATCGGAAACACGTTCGACGTCTCCAGCGTGAAACAATGACTCACACAGGGCTATGAGCAGGTCACATACTTTCTCTTTATCATCCGGGTTCAGGACTCGTTGCACATTGACAGCTTGGTCAAGCAAGCGTACGGCCTCTCCATAGGCGTAGACATCCACCGCCCGTCCGGCAGCCATCTCACTATATGTCACCGCTTTTTCAAGGTCAGCAGGGTCGGTAGAATGTGAAAAATGCTCGGCAAGCTCTACGGCATGCTCGTCAAGACGTCTGGCGTACTGTTTCTCCAGTGCCCTGGCTACCTGCTGGTGCAGGCGTAGCCGGCGTGGGGCAATCAGTTCCTCGTAGAGTGTCTGGCGGAAGAAAGCATGGGTGAAACGATATTTAATCAGACCAACCTGAGACCTTTCCTCAAGTATGGATAACTGTACGGCCTGATTCAGGGCATTGGCGAAGGCGTCTTCATCGATATCGGTGACAGCCTTCAATATCTCCAGGTCGAATTCCCGCCCGATGACTGCAGCAGCCGAAAGGAGTTGATTGCATTCCTTGCTGAGCATGGACAGCCGCTTGCCGATGACATCTCTGAGTCCTTCCGGTATGCTCATTTCAAGTGGGGTGTCCTTGGTCGGTTTCCAGCGTCCCTCTTTCTGCGTCAGCAGCCCCTCCTCAACGAGGAACCGGACGACTTCCTGCACGAAGAGGGGATTGCCCTCCGTCTGGCGATGCACCGCTTCAGCCAGCCCCCAGGGTATCTCCTCCCGGGTAATACTCTCCAGCATCCTCTTGACCTCATCGGTATTCAATCCACGCAGGAGGACGCGGTCGAAAGTGGACACACGTCTTAACTCGGCCAAAGCCGCCGACAGAGGATGAGTGCGGTCTACCTCCACATCTCTGTAAGTTCCCACGATAAGCAACCTCGCCCCAGCCAGGTGTCTTGAGATATGGGTTAACATTTCCAGGGTGCCTTTGTCCGCATCGTGCAGGTCTTCCAATACAATCAGCAATGGCTGAACGTTAGCGGCATTACTCAAGAAACCGGTAACCGCCTGCATAAGCCGGTAGCGCTCTTCTTCGGGGTCACCTTTCGGTCTTGGCTTTACTTTAAGCTTCTCCCTGATTTCAGACACTATACGGGCTATATCCACGGCACCGGTACCCAGTTCTTCTCTTAAGTCTTTTGCTTCTCTATCGAGTACGTAAGAACGCATGGCTTCCACAAAGGCCAGGTAGGGTAATGATAATGAACCCTCTTCGTAACAGTGACCGACTAACGTCTTGCCACCTCTTAAGGTAACCCACGTCTTAAACTGTTCGCAGACAAGGGCTGTCTTGCCGATACCTGGTTCTCCTACTACTGTCATCAAGGCGCCCTGTCCTGAGAAAGCACTATCAAAAGCAGACTGGAGCTGTCTTAATTCAGGTTCTCTACCAACAAATACCCTTCTGTAAAGAGGATTTTCGGCGGGGGCTTCCTGTGACGGTTCTTTACTTACCTTACCTGCTTCTATGGATTCCAGAGCCTGTAAGACATCAGCCGCAGACGAAGGACGTTTTTCGGGGTCTTTCTCTAGGAGTTGTAATATCAGTGTCTCTAATGCCGGGGGCAAGTCAGCCCGGTGCCATGTCGGTGATACCGGTGGAGTATTGATATGTTGACCGATTATCGATATAGAGTCATCACCGACGAAGGGAGGTCTGCCCGTAACCATCTCGTAGAGCATGGCACCCAGTGAATACAGGTCGGCCCGGGCAGTTATCTTGCCCCCCACGGCCTGCTCAGGAGGCATATAGGATACCGTGCCCACCATCATCCCGGACTGGGTCAATCTGGAGAGGTCAACCGCCACCGCCAGGCCGAAGTCGACTATCTTGGCGGTGCCGTCCTCGGTCAGCATGACGTTGCCGGGCTTCAGGTCCCGGTGGACGATGCCTTTGGCGTGGGAAAACACGAGGCCCCTGCAGACGGCCTTGGCGATGTCCAGCGCCTTGTCGATGGGGAGCCGGTGGTCCGGCGCTTTCTCGATAAGGTCTTCGACGTCGCCGCCGCTGATGTACGGCTGCACGATGAACGGCTGGCCCTGGTGATCGCCGATGTCGTAGACGGTGCCGATGTTCGGGTGGTCGCCGAGCTTGCCCATGGCCTGCACCTCGCGGGTGATGCGGGTACGAGCCACCTCGTCGAGCTTCTCGGTCTTGATGAGGGCGAAGGCGACGTCCCTGCCCAGCATGGTGTCGTGGGCGAGGTAGACCTTCTTCTTGCCTCCCTCTCCGAGGAACCTCTTGACCCGGTAACGTCCTTCGGCAAAGGAGGTGGGCTGGATGGTTGAGGGTTTCTTTGGTTTGGATTTCTTAGGTGCTGGAGCCTTTTCGGCCATGGCGTGGCCGCACTTTTCGCAGTAATTGTTACCGGGAGGGTTTACATGGTCGCATTGTGGGCACTTGTGCTCTACTCGAAGCGGTTGGCCACATTTACCGCAGAACTCCGCTCCCTCACTACTCTCATGCCCACAATGTGTACATCTCATGAGTAGTTTCCCCTTGAGGCAATTTTGCGGTTATAGTCTATGACCATAAGGCATTATTGTCAAATCTAGGTTGCCAGGCGAAGTGCCGTCATCCCGGCAGTTGCACGATGGCGGTAAGCGCATCTTTCCCACCGACGACCCAGGTTACATGCCCCTTGCCGGTGGTATCCTCGCCGAGCACGGCGTCACCTTTTTCGAATTGCCGCACCTCCCCGTCGCTTACCCGTCCTTTGATCTTTCCAGAGAGGACGAAGAAAATTTGTCGCTTTGGCACGGGATGCCAATCGCCCCTCCAGCCGGCAGGGAAATGGCAGAATACATACTGCGTGGCCGGGTTGAACGAAGAGAGGTTCAAGGGTGGCGCCGGCGGTGCGAAGTCCGCCTGCGTAAGCTCGATATTTACGTCCTCGAAGTGTGACTCACCGGACGGATCAGCGTAGATACGAGTATACTTCATGAGGAAATACCTCCTCTGCAGTATTCGTGCCCCCAGTCTATTCTCGTCGTGTGCCGGTGTCAAGCTTAAGGGCGGCTTCTCCCTGCCTCTTTGCCGCGCAGCTGTATCGCAACTGCTGCGCGGTCTGTATTCAGAAGTTGCGTATATTTAGAGTGTATATATAATATGTCTTTAGGCTTATGTCATCGGCCCTGCGCCCCGCCTGGAAAGGCGTGCAGGCGGGGGGTCGGGGGGAGATACAGGAGCGGAGGCAATAGTGTTCGGAACCGGTGAACCCAGGCTTCCCGTGTTGGGCGACAACCTGCGATCCTTGGGCGACGCCGTTCGGAAGGCGGTTGATATCGAGCGCCTTCGCGACGACCTGGTCGCCTTGCCCGCCCCACGCAACCGCCTTTACGCCCCCGAGGCGATGGCTCGGGCCGACGGCATGATCATCGAGAGATTCGCCAAGGCCGGTTGGCAGGCGGAGAAGCAGCCTTTCTTTTTCGACAGCGTCGAGGGCATCGCGGACACCAGCCCGGTCTTGGTGCATCAGCCGGTGATATACGAGAATCTGGAGGGCGCGAATATCGTGGCGGAGATGAAGGGCATCGAGGAGCCTGAGAAGGCCGTCGTGGTCCTCGGCCACCACGACACGGTCCAGAATTCGCCCGGCGCCAACGACAACACCGCCTCGGTCGCCGCCCTCCTGGAGCTGGCCAGGGTGACGGCGCGCTGGAAGCTACGCCGTTCAGTGGTTCTGGCCGCCACCGACATGGAGGAGCTCGGGCTCATAGGCGCCAGGGCTCTGGTCATGAACCTGCTGGGGTCACACGAAGTACTCGGGGCGGTTGACTTCGAGACCATGGGCTGCACCGCGACCGAGCCCGGGACCCAGGCTTTGCCTCCCGGGATTGGACTGCTGTACGGGGGACAGGTGAAGCGTGTCCGGGAGAGCGGGTTCAGGGGCGACTTCACCTGCTTGATCTATAACGGCGCGGCCGCGGCGCTTGCCGGGATGCTGGGCGCGGCCCTGGACCACCAGGCGGGCCCCCATACGGCGTTGCTGCTGCGCGACCCCAGTGACCTGCCGTTGGTCGGGAAAGTGCTCAACATGATGGTGCCCGCGGTCCGCAATTTCGCCCGCAGCGACCACGCCTGCTTCTGGGCAGCCGGTTTGCCGGCGCTGATGGTAACGGATACGGCCAACTTCCGCTACCGCCACTACCATCAGCCCACGGACACGCCAGAGAAGGTGGACTATGGGCGGGTCGCGGCGATAGTGGCGGCAACGGCGACGGTGGTCGCGGAGACCGCCGGACTCATCCAGGTGCAATCAGCGTAAAAGAAAATAGCTCCTCATACCCTGGCATGCTCCGTTACTTGCCGCGCAACTGCCTCGCAACTGTTGTGCGGTCTGTATCTGAAAGTTGCATATATATAGAGTGTATATATGTACATATGACATATGCCTGATAAGCTACCATCTATGGGTGCGTAGGCGCGGCCACCCAGCGATAAATCGATGGTTTTGCCCGCCAGAGGGATTGCACGGAGCGCCACGTCAAGAATCTGGGCATGTCGGAGAGCCCATGAGTGTCATACGCCTCGCGATAGGCTTCCGCGCGATCTCCCAATAGGGGCGGAGCCATGTGGCGAGAATCCTACCAAATCCCCAATTCGACCTCAGAAAAACATCATATTCACTCCGCAGAAAAATAACCCAGCGTGTTGTCCGAGGGGCCATAAGCCGCCATGATTCTGCGCGAAACCAGCCGCCAATAGGGGATGGCGCCGTTAACTTGGATGTGGGCTTGACAATGGTGGATAAGCGCAATAATATTGCTATTAATATGACAGAGGTAAAGGAGATGAATTCTCGCCGCTGGTTGATCATCTTTGCAGTCATCATCGGTGTCCTAGCCATTACTACTGTATCCTTGGTCTTATTGACGAAGGAGAATCAAGCCGCTTTGTTACCCGGTGATACTCCCCAAGGCGTAGTCCAGCGCTATTTGATAGCAGTACGGGAACAAGACTACAGGGAAGCTTATGGCTATCTATCTTTCGATCCATCACAGAAGATCGTTACCTATGATGACTGGCTTCGCAGGGTGGGAGGCACCTCTCGGCCCTATCAGGCTACGTGGAAGGCTACTCTCGGTAAGACCACGCAAAATGGCGATAATGCCTCCGTTGAAGTCTCTATCGACACGTTCCGCCCGGAAGGGCCTTTTGCAGATCCGGTGCGAAACCAATTGATAGTCTTTCAGCTCGCCAAAATCGGCGGCAAGTGGCTTATCACATCGCCCATCTACATCTACTGGATCTACTAGGGAGGATAGGACTATGTTTGGTCTAGTGCTCATTGTTGTTATCATAATTATTATTGTCAGCATTATTCTTGTGAGGCGGTCCAGAAAAGGTCTCCCAGTGTCCCGAACTAAAGGGGTCTCGGCTACCAGGCGGGTATGGCTCTACCTGATTACGCTCGTTTCGCTGGGGGTATTTGTAGCCGGCGTAGGGCAGCTATTATCGCTCCTTTTCGAGGTGACCATCAAGGGTTCTCATCTGACGCAGGTAGGGCAGGCGACTTTTAATGAGCAATTATTGAGCCTTGGCTTGGCGATGACCGTGATAGGCGGACCGCTTTGGATATTATTCTGGCGTGCGATCCAACGTCGAACCAGGGATAATCAGGAAGAAACAGGCGACATGATACGCAAGCTGTACCTTAACTTTGTTCTGTTAGAGACGGCGCTCATGGGAATTACTACCGCCAGCAGTTTTCTGATGTGGCTGATGGCGGGACTACCGCTGGAGCAGTTTTCATCGGGTTCTCTGGCTATCGCGATCGTGGCAGGCATCGTGTGGTACTATCACTGGCGAGTATCCGAGCGTGAGGGACATCCATCAAGTGGCGCAAAGACATTGAGGAGGTGGTATGTCTATATTCTGTCTGGTTTCGGATTAGTATGGTTGGCGGTGGGCCTTGTTCAACTGATTGATATAGCCTCTGTCAACCTGCAAGCATGGCAAGGTGCCCTGGTACAGGGGAAGTTTTGGAGCAGTACTGCCCAGACATGTGTCGCCCAGATAATACTCGGTGGTGTTGCATGGTATTTCCACTGGTTCCGCATGGCTCGGGGTGATGTCGATTCAACATTACGACAGGTGTACTTCTACCTGCTGACAATATCGGGTGGTGCCATAGCAGCGCTGGTGGCATTAACGATTACGCTTTTCCGATTTTTTGGCTGGGTGTTTGACGGGACTCCCATTTCCCCAGGTCCGACGTTCCAGTTTCTGGGGTGGGCAGTGCCTACTTTCCTTGTAGGATTAGCCATATGGGGCTATCACCGTCGTTTAGCTGAGGAAGAGGCCAGCGCGGTGCGGGAAGGGCGCCAGTCAGCGCAACGTGGTTATCTTTACCTGATGTCTTTTCTGGGGCTTGGTACATTGGTTACTGGCATGAGCATGCTTTTCGGTATACTGGTTGGCTTGATCATAGACTCCGCCAGCACCTCGCTCGTCCAGACAAGTGGATGGTGGCGGGACCAGCTTTCTTTGTGTCTGGCTCTGCTGCTTGTCGGCACGCCATTGTGGCTTTATTACTGGAATGGCATTCTCAAGAGAGTACGGGTGGGGGGAATCGAAGAATGGCGGGCACTGCCACGCCGTATTTTTCTGTATGTGATTATAGGTGCCTCTATCGTTGCTCTTACAGCTGCCCTGGTAAATATTATCTACCAAATACTGAATGGCGCACTTCAGGGAAATTTCGGGGTTAACGTACTGCGCAACTCAAAGTGGAGTATAGAGGCTCTAATTGTAGCGGCGCCATTGCTCTGGTATCATTGGCAACTTCTAAGGACTGACCAGCTTCGTGGGGGCGAGCCGGTGGTAATACGTCATAATGTAACTCTTCTAGTGGATGACCGTACCGGAGATCTTGCTTCCCGTCTTGAAGATAAACTCGGCTATAAGATCCGAGTCTTGTATCAGGTGGGCCAACCCGGGGTTCCCTCCGTGTTACCTGACGAAGAAATCGATAGATTGGCGGATGAAGTTCAAGCCTCTACCAGCAATGATGTGATGTTGGTCGTTTTTGGCGGCAAAGTAATAACTATGCCGTATCAAGACAAATAGCCTTAATGCTTCTTAAACCCCACGTCTAGGCACTCAAGGGTGGCGACGCCGTTAACCTCCAAGTTTGGACGCATGAAATTACGTGGGTAGATGGCTGGCGTTTTTATCCTCAAGCGGAGAAAAATGATTGACGACCTTCTGAGGGCGGGTTTATTATGATGGTAAGTTTTCGCAAAAACGAAAGGAGATACATGGGTGACGCCAAATCTGGGCCAGAGAGAAAAAGAGCGGCTGTTGAAAAAAGGAACACTATAATCACCCTAGTTATTCTTCTAGTATGGCTTGGTCTTTCTTTTTTAGGTCAAGTGCTATTCATTGAGCGAAACGAGCGGCTGGATGCTGGCGCGATTTTCGTTTCAGGCGGTGGCCCCATCCTGCTTGTCTCGGCGTTGCACTTGTTGTTCTGCAGAAAACTAAACTGGGGTCTAATAATCCGCTCGATATTAGGCATAATATTTATCGGGACTGGTGTGGGCGAGCTAACGGACCTGAGCAAAGGCGTCATCTGGGGCTCGGTAGGGGCCGCAGTGCTGGTGGTAATCGTAGTGGCGATACTCTGGAGAGTGTTTCGGCGTGTATGAGGTCTTCCCCGTATTATTTGTAGTCTAAAACCAAGCGCAGGGTCAGTCATTAACATCGTGGAATTGGTAAGCTGTACGGCTGGCCGCCAGTGGTGAGTAACTCTCTCGCAACTGTTGCGCGGTTCCTATTCAGAAAAGCCTCATTATAAGAGTGTATATATGTACATATGACACATGCCTAGCGGGTCGCATTCCATGATTGTGTAGGCGCGGAGGTCGGCGGGAAAACCCCAATAGGTTTCCCCAAAAATCCCAATATCAGTCCGCAGAAAAATGACCCAGCGCGCCATCCGGGGGGCCGCCGGCGCCCGTGATTCCCGCCGAATACGGGGTTAAATAGGGATGGGGCCGTTAACCTGAACATTATGCACCCATAATACATGCCGTTACTGGCGGGATTGACTTAGGAGGAACAAGCGAAAGCCGGGTTAAGCTGTGGCATATTCGTGACATGGCGCTTTTGAAGCATGGGGATTGAAACAGCCGAGTGTTTTACTGACTCTTAATTAGACTTATGAAACAGGTTTAAGCAAATTGAGTACAGTATACATGAAATCCAGCGTCTGAGTCCACAGGTTATCCAAGTCGGTTGCCGAACCATGTTCGCGGTCTTTTAGAACATCGGTAAGATTTTTGTAAAGTAAAACTCGAACAGCGTCGTTTTTCGTCAATATCTCGCGATCCTTTACGCCCTTCGCCAGCCTCTGGTATATCTTCGGCCAAGTCGCCTTCTGCTCTATAGGTGTACGCACCTTTTCAAATAGGTCGCCCTTTATCCCGTCTAGGGTGTTCCTGATTGCAGTGGCGACGTCCCTGCGGGTGACAATGCCTGATTTGGAGCTAAAGTATGCTTTTTTTGCATCATCAAATCTTTGCAGGGTTTGGGCACTACAATACGCTCGCATGAGGTCTTGGACTTCATTTGGCAGCTCATGTTGGGCCTGAAGCTCGCGGTATTGTTCAGTCTCTTTTTCAGAATATTCAACTGCCTTAGGGTCTTGAATATCGGCCCATTTAGATACGTAGTTGTATATATATGCAGCATTTGCTGTCCCGGAAGACGAAGCAGTAGCTACCATTTCGAGATTGTAGTCCGGCAGCAACGGCAGGGCAAACTTCGTAATCTTATGGTCTTCAGACGCATAATAAGGCAAGCCAGAGGCTGATGGTACTTCGCCGCTGACATCTGGACGGTTTTCAAGCGCATGTATCCCCCAACGTGTCAAGTCTAGTTTTTTCTGAACATATGGCACCGCATCTCCGGCTTTACAATATCGATAGAGCCATGTGTCAAGATGTCGTTCTGTTTTACGAAGATGCTTAAGTTCTTCAGGTTCCATTCGTTCCAAGTTCCTTTATGTTGTCAAAGGAATTATAACACAATAGTTATTATGGCTAAAACCGCCTGTGTTTCTGTCCTCTAACGTTATAATACCGTATTCAGCCCACCAACTGGTGCCTTCAGCACTAGGACTGAAATCTTGTAAAAAATTTGCGAAAAGGGGGCTCCCAATTGGCCGAAACCGCGCCATTAATAACGTGAACGCCAGACGAAGGAGGGAATGAAGATGGCAAAGCAGAAGCACCACGTCTTCTCCGCCAGGACGACGGAGGAGGGGCTGAGGCTGCTGAATGGCCTGAGGCGAGAACGCAAGGTCGGCTGGGACGACCTGGTTATCGACGCCGTCTGCGACCGCTACGGGCTGGACAAATTGGTCATGGCGCTGCCGAAGCTCTACAGGCCGGAGAAGCCGCGGAAGCAGAAAAAGGAGCCGGCCAGGAAGGCAGCCGAGGAGGTAGCCGGACAGCAGCCGGCCTGACGTAACGGCGGGGGGCAAGGCGGGAAGGCCAGCCGGAAAAGGAAAAGCGCCGGTAAAACAGCGCCCTCTATCTCGTTGGTAGCGGGGGCCGGATTTGAACCGGCGACCTCCGGGTTATGAGCCCGACGAGCTACCACTGCTCTACCCCGCGTTGAGAAACATCTTTAAGTATATGCCTTTCTGTCACGCCCCAGAATGAGGTCGGTGGCGAGGACGGATGGCCTGACTTTGGCGGCATCGACGATTAGCGCCGTGGCTCCTGCCGCAATTACCATGGATACCCAGGCATTATTAATGACCGGCCGGTCCGGCATACCGAAGGAGATATTACTGGCGCCCATCGTCATATTGACTCCCAGTTCTTCGCGGATACGCCGGATTGCCTCCAGGACATCCCCTCCCGATTTCGCTTCGGCGCCGATGGCGAAGGTGAGTACATCGATGATAATATTCTCGCGAGCGACACCGGCTTTTTCCGCGCTTTCCACAATTTTATGGGCGATAGCCACGCGGCGGTCGGCGTTCTTGGGAATGCCTTCATCGTCCTGCACTAGGCCGATAACGGCGCAGCCGTATTCCTTGACCAGGGGCAGCACCTTCTTCAGGGAGTGCTCCTCGCCGGAGACCGAGTTAATCAGCGGTCTGCCCTTGTAGACTTTTAACGCGGCTTCGATAGCGGCGGGATTGGGGCTATCGAGGCACATGGGGGCATCGACGGCTTCCTGGACTATTTTTACCGCTTTAGGAAGCAGTTCTACATCATTTACGCCGGGGGCGTTTACATTGCAGTCGATTATATCCGCCCCCGCCTCCGCCTGGGCGATGGCTTCCTTGCGGACAATCTCAAGGTCGCCCGCTTTCAGTGCTTCGGTCAGTTTTTTACGGCCGGTTGGATTGATGCGCTCGCCGATGAGCACCGTCGGCCTGTCAATAGAGATAATAACCTCTTTTTTATCGCTGGATACTTTGGTTTCCATTTTCCTTCTCCTGTTCTATTTGTAGACGCCGTATTCCTTTACGGCTGTCATCATCGCTCTCAGGTTATCCGGGTTGCCCTCGTTCATGCCCGCCGCCCCCGTCAGGATATAGCCGCCCCCAGGGGCACAGGTCTCGATGAGCTTTCGACTCGCCTCTTTCACCTGTTCGGGGGTGCCGGCATGCAGCATTGAAGCCGGTACGTTACCGGCGATACAGGCGGTACCTCCGAGGACCTTTTTCGCCCGAGCCATATCGATGTCTTCAAAGCTCCACAGCATCGAGCCTTTAGGCAGGTCTTTAATGACCTCAAGCTGGGCGCCGTAGCGTCCCTCGGCAAAGGGGTAGGGTACTAGCCCTTCTTCAATCATGCCCATCAACACGCGGCGGAAGGTCGGCCAGTAAAAGGTCTCGAACTGCTCGGGGGACATAAAGCTCTCGTCGCCTTTGTGGAGGGGCATGAAACATACCGGGCAGCCGGAGGCGTCCGACACGGCTACGGTGTTCTTGATAGTGTTGGGAACGATTGCCTCCATGGCTTCGTGCAGTCTTTCCGGCTGGCGGTACATGTCCATGACCATGCCCCGGGTGCCGCGCAGCATATCGGCGATGTTATCGAAAGGGGCGCCGCCCATACCTCCTCCGCGCATATTAGGTATGCCGGCAGCGAGCGAAGCCACAGATATCTCCCTGATGACCTTCTGCCATTTGATGACCTCTTTACCTGCCTCAATCATGGCTTTGAAACCGGCTTCGACATCAGGGTCAGCCATAGCCGCGTAAAAACCTATGGGTATTAGCATCATGCTGCCCATCGGCGGCAGTTTGCCGAATGCCTCGAAAGCCCCCACCGTACGCGGCAGGAGACAGCGCCACCAGTAGTCAGCGGGATTCTTGAGGAGGGCATCATACTCGTCCGCCTTCATATACTCTTTTTCCACGTACTGATAAATGGAGGCGTTATCCGGCAGGCCGTGACCGGGCCATTTGTGCAGCAGGTGGTCGGTGATTTCCAGAGCTTTACCGGGAAAAACCAGGGAGGGTCCCGTATAAGTGTCCATATCAAAATCGGCGATGAACTTGAGGTAAGCCTTCTTCAGCTTATCGTAGTCGTACATGACTTCCCTGAGACTGTAACCGGCGTAAACTGCGGGGAACATACCGGACGGCAGCATACAGGGTACGCGGTCGGGCTCCTCCAGCTTGATAGCCTTGATAAAGCGGGTGGTCCTCTCCTTATAGAGCTTCTCCGCTTCCTTGCTGGCGAACTTAACATCAGGATTGAGCCAGCGCTGGAAACGCACCTCCCGCCTTTCCTGCCAGGTCAGTTCCGACCAGTTATCGGGTCGTTGAAACACGAGTACCGTCCTCCAAAATCAGAATAAGTCAGATAATCCTGTCATTGCGAGACTATCCCGACGCAGTCGGGAGGCGAAGCAATCCTATCCGCAATACTACTTTTTCCGGTGAGATTGCTTCGTCGTCCTTCCGAACTTTACGGAAGGACTCCTCGCGATGACACTATCGTTTTATTTATTATATACCCCGTACTCTTTGGCGGCGTCCATCATGGCATGCATGTTCTCCGGCTTAGCCATATCAAAGGTGGAACCGCCGGACAGCAGGTAGCCTCCGCCCGGGGCGCAGGTCTCGATGAGCTTGCGGCAGTACTCCTTCATCTCTTCAGGAGTACCCGTATAGGCGATGGAAACCGGCACGTTCCCGGCGATGCAGGACACCTTGCCCACCGTCTTCTTGGCGTTAGCCATGTCCGTATGGTCGAACATCCAGACCACGCCCGTTTTGGGCATATCCTGTATATATTCCAGTCGGTTATTATAGGCGCCTTCCGCCACCGGGAAGGGCACCAGGCCTTCGTCAATCATGCCCAGGAGAAGCCTTTTGAAGGTGGGCCAGTAGAAGGTCTCGAACTGCTTATTTGACATAAATGTGTCGTCGCCTTTGTGCAGGGGCATCATAACAATGGGGCAGTCGGCGCCGTCAGCCATGGCAACAGCCCCGTTTAATAACTGCGGCAGGACAGACTCCATGGCTTCGTGGATTTTATCCGGCTGGCGGTACATGTCCATGACGATACCGTGGGTGCCGCGCAGGCTGTCGGCAAAGACGTCAAAGGGGGCGACGGCCAAGCCGCCGCGGTACATGGGGAAGCCCTTGGCGGCGGCTGCCTGCGTCGTTTCCGTGGTGGCTTTGCCCCAGGCCGGGAGGTACCGGCTGGCTTCCTGGATGGCTTTGAAAAACTTCTGGAAGCGGAGGTCCTGGCACATAGCCATCAACTGCTGGGGAAGCCCCTGGTAGGAGGAAAACGGAGGCATATCCGCGAAAGGCTTGAAGATGCCCATGGTGCGCGGCAGGAGCTTGCGCAACTGGAAATCGAGAGGGTCTTTCATAAAGAGGTCATACTCATCCGCCTCCATGTAGACCCCCTCGACGTACTGGTAGGAGTGAGAGTCATCGGGCAGGCCGTGGCCGGGCCATTTCATCGTCCTGGCGCCGAGGATATCGCTGACCGGCGCCTGAAAGAGCAGAGTGCCGTCAAACGTATCCGTGTCGTACTCGTCCAGAAACTGGAGCCAGACCTTCTGCATCAGTTCCGGGTCGTACATGACCTCCTTGAGGGGGACGCCGGCACTCCAGGCCGGGAACCATCCAGCGGGTATCATGCAGGGAACGCGGTCGGGCTCTTCCATCTTCGTCGCCAGAGCCAGGCGCGTGGCACGGGCTTTATAGCCCTCCTCCGCCTCCTTGCTGACGAACTTAATGTCCTCGGGGTTTATCCAGCGGTCAAGGCGTAGTTCTCGTTTCTGCTGCCAGGTCAGTACCGACCAGTTATCGGGTCTTTGAAACACGAGTACTATCCTCCAATATAAGAATAAGTTAGGTAATCCTGTCATTGCGAGACTATCCCGACGCAGTCGGGAGGCGTAGCAATCCTATCCGCAATACTACTTTTTCCGGTGAGATTGCTTCGTCGTCCTTCCGACTATACGGAAGGGCTCCTCGCAAAGACAGCCGGCTTTTTACTTCTTATACACGCCATACTCTTTAGCGGCATACATCATCGCCCTGAGGTTGTCTATTATATCGCCTTTATCGACGTGGGCACCACCCGCCAGGATAAAGCCGCCACCGGGGCCGCAGTCTTCAATAAGCTTGCGGCAGATCTCTTTCACCTGCGCCGCGGTACCCGTCATCACCACCGAGCTGGGAACGTTGCCGGCAATACAGCAGATATCACCGATAGTCTTTTTAGCCTCTTTCATATCCGTCTGATCAAACCACCAGACAACGCCGCTCTTCGGCGTGTCGGCGATCTGCTTGAGGCGGTTGTTATAGCGTCCCTCGGCGAAGGGCATCGGCACTAGCCCTTCGTTAATCATGGCCATGAAGACGGCACGCAGACCCGGCCAGTAGAACTCCGCGAACTGCTTATCGGACATAAAGGTATCGTCGCCCTTGTGCAGGGGCATCATGCAGATGGGACTCGCCGACATGGGGAAGTTCTTGATACTGGACTCGATAGTCCACTGCAAATACCGCTCCATTGCCTCATGCAGTTTCTTCGGCTGACGGTACATGTCCATGACGATGCCGCGGGTGCCGCGCAGGGCATCGGCAAAGTGGTCGAAGGGCGCGCCGACCATGATACCGCCACCCCACAGGGCGGGATAGCCGTGTGCCCTGAAGTAATTGTTGATTTCCATGCCGGCCATCTGCCACTTGAGCTGCTCGTCCGTCAGGGACAACAGGGTTTCAAATACCTTACGGACTCCCGGGTCAGTCAGTGCCATCATCCAGTAGTTGCCAAAAAAGGAACGCATGGGGGGCATCCGTTTGAAAGGCTCGAAGAAGGGGGTGGTACGGGGCAGCATGACACGCATGTTGTAGTCGGTGGGGTCCATCATCAGCAGGTCGTACTCGTCCGCCATCATGTATTCCCCTTCGACAAACTGGTTCATGGGGGCGTCTTCGGGCAGTCCCAGGCCGGGCAGTTTCTGAGTTACCGAAGGTATCGCCTCAGCTATAGGACCGCAGGGGATAAAAGCAGGTCCGCTGAATATATCCATGTCCCCGAACTCAACCATGAATTTCTTCCATATATCATGGCCTTTTTTATAATCGTACATGAGCTCGCGGAAAGAGGAGCCTCCCCAGAAAGCGGGAAAGTTGCCGGTGGGTAAAAATACGGGCACGCGGTCCGGTTCCTCTATTTTGATAGCTTTTATCAAACGGGTCACGCGCTCTTTATAAAGCTTCTCCGCTTCAGGGCTGACGAATTTAACATCGGGCGGATTGAGCCACCGCTTGAAACGCTCCTCGCGTTTTTCCTGCCAGGATAAATTTTCCCAGTTTTCAGGTAAGCCGTTCATATCGCATTTTCCTTTCTTTTACTAAGGATTGGCTAATACTTCCCGTATTCCTTGGCGGCTGCCATCATGGCACGCAGGTTTTCGTGGTTGCCCACGTCCATCCACGCCCCGGCCGTCAGGATATAGCCGCCGCCCGGTGAACAGGTCTCGATGAGCTGGCGGCAACGTTCTTTCACCTCGGCGGGCTTGCCGGTGACCATCATCGTTACCGGCACGTTGCCGGCGATGCAGGTGTGACCGAGTATTTTCTTGGCTTTAGCCATATCCATATGCTCAAACCACCAGAGTGTCGAACTGCGGGGCAAGTCTTTAATAATTTCCAGGCGGGGCTCGTAATTGCCCTCGGCGAAAGGCAGCGGCACGAGACCTTCGTCAATCAGTCCCATCATTACTTCTTTGAAAGTAGGCCAGTAAAATTCCTCGAACTGCTTATTGGACATAAAACCGCCGGTGCCTTTATGCAGCGGTATGAAGATGATCGGACAGCCGGAGGCGTTGGCGGAATTGACGGCTTCGCTAATTGCGATTGGGGTTAATCTCGCCATAGCTGCCTGGAGCTTATCCGGTCGCTGGAAGATGTCCATCATGATGCCGCGCGTACCTCTTAAAAAGTCCCCGACCATGTCAAAGGGTGCCTGGGACATGCCGCCCCAGATGTTAGGATATCCGGATACCAGCCCTATCTGGCTTATTTCGCCGAGCGCCATCGCCCATTTCATGCATTCCTGGCTGGCTTCAAAGAGTGTCTGGTAAGCCTTTTGTATCTCCGGGTCGGCAAATTGCCCGACATAGCCGACCGGTATGGCGACGAAAGGCGTCAGGCGAGCGAGTTTTGAGAAGGGCTTGAACACTCCCGCAGCGCGGGGCAGGAAGTACCTTTGCAGGTAATCGGCGGGGTCGTCAATGAGGGCATCGTACTCTTCCGGCGGCATGTATTCACCCTCGACGAACTGGTACGAGGGAGCATCGTCAGGCAGGCTGTACCCGGGCCACTTGAGTAATTTAAAGTCTATCATCTCCAGCACCTTGGCGGGAAGGGCCAGGCTGGGAGGAAGGAAGGAGTCCGCCTCGAAGTCATTCAGGAATTTCAGCCAAGCCTCTTTCAACTTGACGTAATCGTGCATGACCGTCCCGAGGTTATAACCCGCATAAATAGAGGGGAGAAATTGCACTGGTATCATCATCGGCACGCGGTCGGGCTTCTCCAGCTTGATGGCTTTAATGAACCTGGTTACCCGTTCCCGATAGGCTTTCTCCGCCTCCGGGCTGTTGAACTTAACGCCGGGAGCTTCCAGCCACTTCTTGAATCGTTCTTCCCGCTTATCTTCCCAGGAAAGCTCTTCCCAGTCTTTTATCCCTTCCATTGCGACCGCCTCCTTTACTTAATAAGTCAATAAACAAGGGACAGTAATCAAGAAATGTACGATAGTCAAATCTAAACACCTGACATATTAATTATTAAATATTATAATTTGTATCTTGCTTGACTATTGTTGATAGACGCCGTATTCCTTAGCGGCCTCGATAATGGCTTGCAGATTGGCGGGATCGCACTTATCGGCGCCGGAGCCCAGCGACAGGATGTAGCCGCCGCCCGGGGCGCAGATTTCAATGAGTTTACGGCAATATTCCTTGATTTCCTTCGGGGTATGCGTACGGAGCTGCGCCGCCAGTACGTTGCCGGCGATACAGGCGGAATCCCCTAGGATTTTCTTAGCACTGGCCATATCCGTCTGCTCCATAGTCCAGACGACCGAAGACCTTGGAAGCTCGCTGATGATGTTCAGACGGTCTTCGTTATAACTGCCGTCGATGACCATCATCGGCACACAGCCTTCGTTGACGCAGCCGAGGAGGAACTTGCGGAAGGTAGGCCAGTAGAATTTCTCGAACTGCTGTACAGACATGAAATGGTCGTCGCCCTTGTGCATGGGGACGAAGACGATGGGACTGCGCGACATGTTAACCATGTCCACCGCCGAGGCGATGGAGTTGTCGGCGATAACGTCGAGGGCTTCAAGCAGTTTTTCCGGCTGTCGGTACATGTCTAGGACGGAGCCGCGGGTGCCCCGGAGCATATCGGCAATATTGTCGAAGGGCGCCAGCCCCATACCGCCCCCCAGGGGTGGGAAGCCCGACTCCATGGCAATCTGTGAGCATTCGAAGTTCACCATCTGCCACTTGACGTTCTCCTGGCTGGCTTCCCAGATAGCCTTAAAGAGCTTCTGGAAGCGGGGGTCAAGGCACATACCCATCAGGCGCTGGGGCAGTCCCTGGTAGGAGGACATCGATGGCATGCTTGCCAGGGGTTCGAAGGCGCCCCAGGTGCGGGGGGTGAAGAACCGCAAGCCGAAGTCGAACGGGTCTTTAATGAGGAGGTCGTACTCATCGGGCTGCATGTACTCTTGTTCCACAAAATTGTGGAGAGTAGCCGTGTCCGGGAGTCCGTGCCCGGGCCACTTGTTTACCTTGTAGTCGAGCAGTTCGTAAGCCCGACCGGAGAAAAAGCCGGGGCCGTCGTTGGAGTCCTGGTCGTAGTCTTTAAGCCACTTGAGGTAGGCGGGTTTGATTTTGGTATGGTCGTAAAGGACGTCTTTGAGGGTTAACCCGGCGTTATAAGCGACGATAGAGCCTCCGGGGATATGAACCGGCACGCGGTCCGGAATCTCCATCTTGATGGCTTTTATCATCCGGGTAGCCTTGGCCTGGTACTTTTTCCTGGCTTCCGGGCTGCTGAACTTCACGCCGTCGGCGGCAAGCCACTTCTTGAACCTTTCCTCACGCCTTTCCTGCCAGGTCATCTCCGACCATTGCTTTTCCGTTTTCATTCAAAAAACCCCTGTTCTGAATAATCAATAACCAAGATACAAATCCCAAATAAATTGCGGAATTCAATAACCAATAAACGGGTGTTTCACCATAGTAAAATGATTATTGCTTGGTTATTGTATCTTGTATCTTGGTTATTATTTTCTAATATGTGCCGTATTCTTTAGCGGCTTCCATCATGGCACGCATATTTTCCGGGTTGCCTTCGTCGACGTTGGCGCCGCCGGCTAGGACATAGCCGCCGCCTTTACCGCAGACCTCGATGAGCTTGCGGCAGTGCTCCTTGACCTGCTGTGGCGTCCCCGTCATCATCAGCGAGGTAGGCACGTTGCCTATGATGCAGCACCTGTCACCGATTTTCTTCTTGGCTTCGGCCATGTCCGTCTGGTCGAAGTACCAGGCTACGGTTCCTTTGGGAAAGTCGCCGATAATGTCGAGTCGTTTATTATAGCTGCCTTCCGCGAAGAGTATCGTTGTGATGCCCTCGTTGACAAACGCCATGATAACCTTTTTCAGGGTAGGCCAGTAGAAGGTCTCGTACTGTTTGATGGACATGAAGGCGTCAGCACCTTTGTGGAGCGGCATCATGACGATTGGGGCCGCGGCATTGGCGACCGCATTCAGGGCGTTATTGATGGCAATATCAGCTATTTTCTCCATGGCGGCGTGCACTTTTTCCGGTCGCTGGAATATATCCAGCATGATGCCCTGCGTACCGCGCAGCGTGTCGCCGATGGTATCGAAGGGAGCTTTAGCCAGGGCGCTCATCACGCCGGGGAACCCGATTGCCATGGCTTCGACGGCAACCTCGCCGACCGCGGCGGCCCACTTCAGGCTTTCCATGCCGGCTTTCATCAGGGCGTTAAGTCCGGCCTGCACCTCCGGATTGGCGAAAGGCAGGAAATCCCCGGTGACGATTTCCTGGAAAGCCGTCCAGGGGGGCAGGGTGTTGAATGCTTTTAATTCGCCGAAGACGCGCGGCAGGTAGGTACGCAGCCAGAAATCCGAGGGGTCCCTGATTAGGGCGTCGTATTCTTCGGGTTTCATATACTCGCCTTCGACGCACTGGTAGGAGAGGACCGATTCGGCAAGACCGTGCCCTGGCCATTTGTAGAGCTTGTAGCCTATCGCTTCCAGAGCCGGGCCTGGCGGGACCAGGACGGGTGGAACATAGGTATCCGCGTCGAAATCGTAGAGATATTTCCGCCAGGCACGCTTCAACTCATCGAAGTCGTACATGACGGTGGCGAGATTCGTGCCGGCGTAATATGCGGCATACAGTCCCATGGATGGCAGGATGCAGGGGAGAAAATGAAACACCCGGAGGAGAAAGCCACTTCTGGAAACGTTGTTCTCGCTTTTCATCCGGAGATAGCTCCGCCCACTGCTTTGTCATTTTATCCCGCCCCGATCCATTGTTTTGTCAGTTTGACCGCCGCCATAGCGTCCTTGCCGTAGGCATCAGCTTTGGCGTATTTTCTGACCTCGTCATCCATCTGGCCGCCGCCTATCATTATCTTGAGATTTTTTCTCAAGCCGGCTTTCTCCAGCGCTTCGACGGTCTCTTTCATGGCATCGAACGCCGGGGTGAGGAATCCGCTCAGGCCGACAACCGGCGCCTTGGTATCCTGTACCGCTTTAACGAATTTTTCCGCAGCTACATCGACACCGAGGTTGGTGACCTCAAAACCGTTGACGTCCAGCATGAAATCAACGATATTAAGGCCGATATCGTGAATATCACCGGCTACCGTGCCGATGACAACCTTGCCCAGGCGTTTGGTCTTGGCATCCGATTTCAGATGGGGTTTAACCATTTCAGTTATCTGCTTGAGTAGTTCTCCGGAGTAGACCAGTTCCGGCAGGAAGTACTCGCCGTCGGCAAAACGCTGACCGACTATTTCCATGCCCTTCCGGCTGTCTTCCAGGATATTCATCGGGTCTTCGTTGGCGTCGAGCCTCTGCTGGGTTAGCTTGAGGATTTCATCCTCTTTCAGGTCAGCTAACAGGTTGACGTAATCTCCAGACATACTATAATCCTCCTTATTAATAATGCCTGATTTGAGAGTGCGGTGGGATTATGTTCGGGACGTGCAGTCCCACCTGTCGATGGCAGTATATCAATGCCCTCATTAAAAGTCAACTTTCATGTCTTAAGGAACATTTTTCATCGTATTTTTTCTTTATCATAACCTGTCCTGTTTCTTTACAATATGAGACTTTTCGGTTAAAATAAAAACGTTTTCGAGCGGGTGTAACTCAGTGGCAGAGTATTTGCTTCCCAAGCAAAGAGTCGCGAGTTCGAATCTCGTCACCCGCTCCATTTCCCCCCTATACCGCCCCCGAATCATTCGCAACTTATCCCGGTGATTATGTACTCACTACCCTGTTTCCCTTGCCATTGAGGATGGCACAGGAGATAAGGGATTTTCTTAGCCTTGAATAAAGGAAGGTGTGTATGCGTCTGGTTTTCATTTGATGTTATAATGATAAAATGAGGCAGATTTTCGGCAAGCACATATATGCGTTTCTGGCGCTGCTCATATTTCAGATATTCATTATCTTCGTGGTGCTGGTCGTCACTTTCCAGAGTTCCGGCGGTCCCTTCCAATCAATATACCTTTCAGTCAGCGGGAACTCCGGTCTGCTGGGCATATTCAACACCATTACCGATTTTGCCGCGGCTATCAGCGGGTTTGTAGTCTGTACCGCCCTGGTTGTCCTTCTGCTTAACCTCAGGAAGTATCAGCGGGACCGTGCCGTCATCCGCGTCCATAGTTGGGCGAGAAACGGGGTCGTGGTTCTGGCGCAGTACCGCCAGGATAATGCCGATGTCTCTAATTACCAGGACGGGAGTTTCGACGGCGTAAAAGTCGTTGTGGACAAATTGCATGATAATATCAATGTGGTCGTTTCCGATGCCCGGATTCTCGGCGGCGATTTGAATAGCAAGACAAAGGAGACCATCGCTATACTGGACAAGATTGAAGGAAAGCTCCTGACCGATGACGACTCTTTACATGAGGATTTGAAGGTTCTGCAGCATGATATGGCGGATATCATGATACGCGCTTTTGAAATCATGAAGTGATGTACGATGATATCGAGGATAAAAACAGCATTGAGCCGGTTAAGGATTATCGTAGACGTCCTTAACTGGCTGACGGGGAAAAGCGCCCGTCATAACAAGGCGTTGCGTGATATCCGGGACTGGGCTGATACCGTAGAAAAATTTATTACTGATTACAGGCTGCGGGGCAGTATGGACGCCGGTGCCCTGGCAGGTAATGTCAGCCAGGCGAATTTTGACCTCATTGCTCTAGGTCATAAGGGCAATAATCTGGCGGCAAACGCCAACAGAATCAGTCAGGCTAACGTTTCACCCTTGCTGATACAGGTTATCGGGGAGATTGAAAACACCCGTCGGGCTTTGATGAACCCCACTTTCCGCACCACCACTTTGCCCGGAGTTGTTTCAAGACTCTGCGTGTCTTTTGAAAAATTCCGGGACAGGCTTTCTACAATAGATAATCTTTAGTAGATTGACCGCTAGCTGTGAATTTTCGATGGCTTTTTAATTGGCTGGGGAGGAAGGATTCGAACCTTCGCTTACGGATCCAGAGTCCGCTGTCCTACCACTAGACGACTCCCCAGTGATGTGTAAATTATAGCATGAAGGTAAGCGGGAGACAATCATAATTCCTCCCCACCCCAACGGTGATATCTATTCCCACCCCAACCCGCCTGCGCCAAGGCTTCGGTGGGTAAACCGCCCTCGTGTCATCAATGACTTATCCCAGAGTAACCCCCTATTTGACACTCCCACCTTAACAGACTATTGTTATCTGTAAGAGGTTTTTTCGTGCCTGATATCGCTGATTTGCAGAAAGCCCTGGGGGTAAAATTCAAGAATCCTGCCATCCTGAAGGAGGCGCTGGTGCACAGCTCCAGCGTAAACGAGAACCCCACCCTTTTCCCCGTCCACAACGAGAGGCTGGAGTTCCTCGGCGACGCCGTGCTGGACTTCATCGTGGCGGAAAAGCTTTACCGGGCTTTGCCCGACCTCCCCGAAGGGAAAATGACCCGTCTCCGGGCAGCCCTGGTACGCCGTGATACCCTGGCGCGTATCGCCCGCAGTATTGACCTCGGCGATTACCTTTATATGGGTAAAGGCGAGGAGTCGACCGGCGGGCGGAGCAAAGCACCCAATCTGGCGGGAGCCATGGAGGCGGTTGTCGCCGCCGTTTACCTCGATAGCGGTATTACCACCACCAGGAAAATGGTTGTTCGATTGCTCAAAGATGAGTGGACAAAAGTGATTACACGTGACTCGAGTATCGATTTCAAGTCGAGATTGCAGGAATATACCCAGTCCAGCTATCAGCAGGTACCCGCCTACCGTCTTGTGGAAGAGACGGGTCCCGACCATGAGAAAATGTTCACGGTGGAGGTGGAAATAAACCGGCAGGTGATGGGCAAGGGTAGCGGCAAGAATAAAAAACTGGCGGAAACGGCGGCGGCGCGCGCCGCCCTGGAGAGACTCGGTGTAGTCTTTACGGAATAATAGCAATCTGTTAAACTTCCAGGAGAATTAATTATAGAGCAACGGAGAGGTGTTATTATGGGTCGTCGAGATTACCGGCATCACGAGAAAAAGAAATCGAAGAAAGATGCCAAGAAAATATCCCCGATAAATATCATGACGACGCCGGTTGAAGTTGAGGTTATAAAAAAAGGGAAGAAGAGAGAGGGGAGGGAACCGGAGGAAGAAGAATAGCTCTTCTGCGGAAGGGCAGGAAGAGCGGGGAGCGGTTGCACATGGCAGAACTGGCCTCGCTTCAGGCAAAGGTTAGCGGTCGTGTCCACGGTGTCTTCTTCAGAGCCTTCGTGGAAAGCCGGGCGCTGGAGTTGAATCTCACCGGTTATGTGCGTAATATGCCCGGCGGCACGGTGGATGTAGTAGCGGAGGGGGAGAGACAGCAACTGGAAAAGCTGGTGGAAAGTCTCGCCAAGGGGCCGCCGCCGGCCCGGGTGGAGAAGGTTAACGTGGACTGGGCGGAATACAGCGGCGTTTTCAAGGATTTCAGGATTATATACTAGCCCGTTACTACGTAATTTAGTATTGTTTGTATGGCGTTAGGTGGTAATAAGTAATTCCTCCCCCACCGCCTCGTTTATTATCTTTTCCCACCTTTATCCTTCCCGTTAGGGTAAGACAGCCGCCCCGTTTCATCAGAGGCTTAGCCCGTAAGTAATGAGTCCCCTTGCCAAAAGGGAGTGCACAACGAGAGGGGGGGATTAGAGGTAGTGACATAATACTGCCTTTCACTCCTTGACAAACAGAAACGTCATTACCTATACTTTGTTATCAATTAAGTGGGCTCTTATTGAATGAAATGTAGAAAATGCGGTCAGGATAATCCGCCGGAAGCCGGTTTTTGCTCTAAATGCGGCACTCCTTTGGCTGCTATATCTCTGGAGCCGGGGGTTGGGTCTGCTTACAGTAACGGCTGGCAGCAGCTATGGAAACATTTCTGGGAATTACTGGTGTCAGGTATAATCGCCGTGGTCCTCACGGCAATCGTAGGTATTATAATCAGCCTGATATTTTTCAATTATATTCAGGATGAATTTTTCATACCAACGGGAGTCTGGTCCTTTGATTATTTTGAGACGTTTCCCTGGGGTTTTCAAGCCGTAAATATTGTGGTTCAAGTCTTCTATTATACCCCAATAGCATTCGGACTGGCTTACGTTTTCATGACGGCGGCGCGCGGTGATAAGGTCGAGCTTGGTAATCTTTTTTCAGGATTCAGGAATTACGGCAATGTAATACTGGTAGGTATTCTTTATCTTATCGTATTTGGTGGTGTCTCTTTATTGCTGGCGTTTTTAACGGTGTTTTCAGGCATACTGGGGATATTTTTAAACATTATATGGTTGATTATAATGATAATTCTTTACTGCAAACTGGCATTTGTTCCATATCTGTTGCTTGACCGCAAGATGAAAGCCGTAGAGTCGATTCAAACCAGCTGGGTTATGACCCGCGGACACGCCGGGAAGATATTTCTAATAGGCTTTCTGGCTTTCCTGATGTTCTTAGCATTGGCAATAATATCATTTATTTTTAGCTTTTTGTTGGGCTTTTTTATTGGCTTTTTCTTTATCTTCATTATCATTGTCTTCTGCATAGCCGCTATCATTCTGGCGATGTGGATAAGTACCGCTTTCGGTTCGCTTTATCACGCCGTGAGTACCTCATACCAGTTTTCACAGGCGCAGCCGCCAGCGCCAGCCGGACCGGTCCAAACGGCGACTTAAGATGCACCTGATATAGACGCTAATTCAAAGCTGTATAGCAGCGAATTGCTGCCTGAATGAAGTTTTTCTATTTTTTCTTAGGTTCCATTATTAACCGTAGCGCTTTGGCATAGACTTCGTAAGTGCGCACATCGAAAAGTACAAAGATGACTTCTTTGATGGATTTGTTTTGGGAGAGGAACGCGGCTACCGTCTTCAGGGCTATCCCCGAAGCTTTATCCACAGGATAACCGTAAACGCCGGTACTTATGCTGGGAAAAGAAACGCTGCCCAGATTGTTGTCGGCGGCTAATTTCAGGCTTTCCCGGTAGGCGCTCGCCAGCAGTCCGGGTTCTCCCTGACCGCCGCCGCGCCATATAGGTCCGACGGTGTGGATGACATGCCTGGCTTTCATGTTTCCGGCGGTAGTAATGACTGCCTGGCCGGTGGGCAGTCGCCCCTGCCGGGCAACGATTCTTTTACAATCTTCCAGTATCGCCGGGCCGCCGGCGCGATGTATGGCGCCGTCCACCCCTCCGCCTCCCATGAGGCCCGAATTGGCGGCGTTAACGATGGCGTCAGTAGCTTGAAGGGTGATATCCCCCTGCATGATGGAGAGTCTGGACTTATTGATGATTACGGTGTTTTCGCTCATTCATTCACCTCCCCCGCCGTCCGTCAGGTAGTCTATTGCCCACTCGACGGCGTCTACTTCCGTAAGGTCCAGCTCGACGTCGGGCTCGATGCCGTAACCCTCGATAAGGCGGCCGTTGGGTGTAAGCCAGCGGTCGGTGGTAAGGTATATTCCCGAACCGTCACTGAGATCATAGAGTTTATTGACGCTGCCCTTACCGTAAGTCGTCGTGCCGGCAATGACAGCCCGATTATGGTCCTGAAGAGCACCGGCCAGTACTTCACTGGCGCTGGCACTGGCTTTGTCCACCAGGACTACCATGGGCAGGTCGGTATTCGGCATATCTTTATTGACCTTAAAGGTCTCTACCTGGTCCCGGTTGTCTCTTACTTCGAGGACGACGCCTTCGGTCAGGAAGTGACTGGCGACGTTGATTACCGGTTCCAGCAGACCACCGGGATTGCCGCGCAGGTCCAGAATGATGCCCTCGGCATGTTCGCTATCCAATTCTGATAATACTGCCGATATTTCATCGTCAGTGCGTTCGGTGAAGCCGTAGATACTGATATGGGCTATTTGGTCTATCATCTCAAAATGAATGCTGGGAAGCTCCAGTTTGGCGCGGATAATCTCCATTTCCAACGGCTCGGTCTCGTTTTCATGCAGGATAAGGAGTGTTACCGCGGTTCCCTGGGGACCGCGTATTTTATTAATGGCTTCGGTCAGTGATAATTCGGCGGTGGTTTCGCCGTCTATCTCAAGGATAATATCACCGGCTCGGATACCGGCTTCATCTGCAGGAGACCCTTCGATTGGGGCGAGAATGGTAATCCGGTTATCTTTCACCGTGACGTAGGCGCCGATGCCGTAATAAGTCCCTGTTAGAGAGATCATACTCCGCTCGAACTCCTCTTCGTCCAGGTACGAAGAATAGGGGTCGTCCAGCGTTTCAATCATGCTGACGATGGCAGCGCGACTCATATTGGCGGAGTTCAGCCTGGATTTGTCCACGTAGTCCTTGAAAATGTAATTCCAGGCTTCCTCAACCGCTTCCAGCCTTTGCTTGACCGATGTGTCATTACCGGAAACGGAGATAGACGGTACTCCGTTCGAGTCATAAAGAGCCCCCAGGAAATAGCCGCCCGCAAAAGCCAGGACGATAACGATAACGAGTATTAAGGTCAATATAAGGCGGTTGGACTGAGGCATGCTTTCTGTTTCTCCTTGTTACGGTCAGGTATGCCTGGTACGTTATACTTGAGTCAAGTAAACCTGTAAGCCGAGTTCTGTATCCTTCCCATACGGGAAGAACGGTGACCATCTATCTGGCCCCGATGTTACCATCGGGTTCAAGCGACCAACCCGGGGAACGGGCCGGGCGTCCCTTTGTCCCTCTATTCGGTCTTGCTCCGGACGGGGTTTGCCCAGCCGACCGGTCACCCGGCCGCTGGTGAGCTCTTACCTCGCCATTTCACCCTTATCCTTCCCAGAGGGAAGGACGGTATGTTTCTGTGGCACTTTCCGTAGGGTCGCCCCTCCTGGGTGTTACCCAGCATCCTGCCCGGCGGAGCTCGGACTTTCCTCCCCTTCCGTAGAAGGAGCGGTCACCCGGTTTACTTGACCCGATAATAGTGTAGTGGAGGGAGGAAGGATAGTCAATAAGGAGATAAATCAGTGAAGATCTAATGCCTGTCTAGAGCCTTGTTAGCCAGAGCATCAGCCTCGGAATTACGGTTACGGGGTATATAGGATACGGTGAGGCTTTCCAGCGAACCGGCAAGCTGAACAACTTTCTGATAAAGCGGACGTAAAGCGGTGTTCTTAATCTTGTATTTGCCGTTAATCTGGTTCACCACCAGTTCCGAGTCAGACTTTATTACCACCGTCCCGACTCCCAGACTGACGGCTTTCTCCAGTCCGGCGATAATGGCCCGGTATTCCGCCTGGTTGTTGGTGGTGGCGGCAAGGCGACGGGAAATCCTGGCCAGGGTATTGCCGGCTTCGTCCTGGATGACGACGCCGATAGCCGCCGGACCGGGATTGCCCCGGGCGGCTCCGTCCGTGAAGATAATTACTTTCTTTACGCTCAAAACTGCCTTCAGGAGATGAACAGGATACGACCGCAGGTGCCGCACTGCACCGGCTGACCGCTGCGGGCTTTCTGAAGCACACTGGCGGATAGCGAAATGCGGCAGGCATGACAGATGCCCTGTTCCACCTTGGCTACAGCCTGCTTCTTCTGCTGCCTGATTTTATCGTACAGGTTAACGATTGACGGCTCTATATTGTCGGTCAGTTGCTGACGTTTTTGCCTGAGGTCGGCGAGCTTCTTCTCGAGCCCGGTAATCTCGTCGGTAAGCTGCTGCTGCTGCCGTTGCCAGTCTTTTTCAAGCTTCTGGTAGTCTTCGGTCAGGGAAGCGACATTCCTTTCCGTTGTCTCCAGCTCGTCGATTATTTCCAGGGTCTTGTTTTCCAGTTGTTCGTTCATGGCTTTCATGGTGTTGACTTCATGCTGGAGGGCGGACAGCTCTTTGGGATTGGAGATTTTACCGCCGTAGAGCTGCTTTTCTATGGAGGCTATTTTCTCGAGCAGGTTGTCGACTTCCCCTTCGGCGTCACGGTGGCGGTGCTTGAGTTCTTCGAGGCGCTGCTGCTCAGAGGCGAGGCTTTTCCGGGCGTTATCCAGCACCTCTCTCTTTCCCAGCTGGTCGTTCTTCAGGGCAAGAGACTTCTCCTGGTTTTCGATATCGATATCGAGTTCCTGCAACTGAAAGAGCTGCCTGGTTACGGCCATTTTGGTCTCCGCTGTATTCTATAACGTACGCCTTAGCAATATCAATCCGCCGGCAAATCGGCGACAAAACAGGGTGGATTGCACAGAACATATGTGCTAACATGTTTTCCAGGAAACAATTCGAAGCTGGACAGGCGTGAATTGTTTTTCGTGTTATGTTAAGGGAGGGACCATGAGGTTGCTCAAAATGGCCATTAAAAGAAAACGATGGGACCTGGCAGCCCATACCATAGTGCTGGCAGCGGCCATAAAAATGGAGAATGGAGAGAAACCGGATGGCAGGGAAAACAGGGAGAAGAAGAGGCGCTCCAAAGGGTAACCAGAACGCTCGTACGCATGGTTTTTATGCCGAGGTACTGGACGCAGCAGAGCGGGTAGACCTGGAACTGGCGACGGACGTGAACGGGATAGACGACGAGATTGCGGTATTGAGAGTGAAAATAAAGTCGCTGCTGGAGAAGGACCCGGAGAACCTGAAGCTCATCATGCAGGCGACGAACACGCTGGCGGGACTGGTGAAAACGCGGTACAAGATATCGGCGGAACAGAAGAGGGGACTGAGGGAGGCAATCGCGAACGTGGTGAAGGATATTGCGATACCGCTGGGGATAAGCGTGGGGAGTGCGGCGATTACGAAGAAGATGTGAGAAAGAGGATAATAACCTCACCCCCTGTGTCCCCCTCTCCTTGCGAGGCAGGATGAAGGAGAGGGGGAGGATATTTTAAGTACAATTCTCCCCATCGGTACCAATCCTTTTGGAAAGGAAGGGGAGGGTATAGCCCATCGGGATAAGCCGGTGATGAAACTGGGTGGCCTGGGTGGGAATAGATAACAACGTAGGGGAGGGGGGAGAACTAATACCGGAGGAGATTGCTTCGTCGCGTCGCTCCTCGCAATGACAGGAATAAAGAACGGATTCTTCGCTGCGCTCAGAATGACAGGGAAAGCGCTCAGAATGACAGGGAAGCAAAATGGATGAAAGCGCGAAGCTGAATCGGCTGAGGCCGTACCAGAAGGAAGTTGCCACGGCGATACTCGACAGCGTTTTCGGGAGGAAGGGGCTGACCTTCTCGGTGGAAATCGCCCGGCAGGGGGGTAAGAACGAACTTTCCGCCCAGATAGAGCTGCTGCTGCTGACCCTCTCCATGGGAGAAAGCAAGAACCTGATAAAATGCTCGCCGACCTTCAAGCCGCAGACAGTGATATCGATGCGGCGGCTCAAGGACAGGCTCAACGATGCCGGCTTTGGGGGTATCTGGAAAGCGGAACTCGGCTACATCATCAGGCTGGGTGACTCCCGGACGATATTCCTCTCGGCGGAAGAGACCGCCAACGTGGTCGGCAACACCGCCCACCTGCTCCTGGAAATCGACGAAAGCCAGGACGTCGGCAAAGAAAAGTACAGCAAGGAATTCAAGCCGATGGGGGCGACGACCAACGTCACCACGGTCCATTACGGGACGACCTGGGACGAAAGCACGCTGCTCGAAGAGGTCAAGCAGACCAACCTGGAACTCGAACGCAGGGACGGCGTTAAAAGGCATTTCCGCTACGACTGGGAGGAAGTGGCGAAATACGTGCCGGAATATGCCGCCTACGTGGAGGCGGAACGGCAGCGCCTCGGGGAGGACCACCCGCTTTTCCTGACGCAGTACCGACTCCAGCCGCTACGCGGCGGGGGCAGCTTTTTAAGCGAGCAGCAGCGGGAGCAGCTGCAGGGTGACCACGGGAGAAGGCACCACAGAGAAACGGGCAAGACCTACGTGGCGGGGATAGACCTCGCCGGGGAAGCGGAGGAGGTCGACGGCTACCAGCTAAAAACGGCAACGCCGCGCCGTGACGCTACCGTGGTGACAATCGCCGAAATAGACTTTCCGACAGGAGAAAGCATCGTTAAAGAGCCGTACCTGAGAATAGTCGAACACTACCGCTGGACGGGCAAAAAGCACACGCTGCTTTACCCGCAGCTGGTCGATATCCTTAAAAATATCTGGCGGTGTAAAAGGGTGGTCGTCGACGCCACGGGGGTAGGCGAGCCGGTGGCGTCGTTCCTGCGGAAGGCGCTGGGGTCGAGGGTAACGCCGTTCAAGTTCACCCAGAAGAGCAAGAGCGAGCTGGGGTTCAACCTGACGGCGGCGCTAAACGCGGGGCGGGTGAAGGTGTACCGGGGCGACGGCAGCGAGGAATTCCGTGAGTTCCGGCGGGAGATGGAGGCGGCGAAAAGCCAGTACCGCGCCAGCCAGACGATGAACTTCTACGTCGACCCCGCGCAAGGTCACGACGACTTTCTCATGAGCCTGGCACTGACGGTGGAGGCGGGGCGGCTGTACGAGCCGAGAGAAGCGTGGGGAGAGGAGAGGGGGTGAGGGGTATCTTCTAATTAGTGTGTGTTATCATTAAATTGGGTGTTAACTCCGTGTGACAAAATATACCAAAGAATATAAAATGTATTAAGGAGTAGAATCGTATTAACAAATAGTACTTTGGTTTAGACTACTTGACAATTAGGTTTTTCTTTAACTACACTATACCTACTATAAAATGCGAAGTTACTAATATAGGTGTGATATGAGTAATATTAATAAAAAGAAATTTGGTTCGGAACAAGAAAAGTTGATGGATGAAGCTAAAAATAATTTACCCGGTGTTATTGAGCTTGTCGAAGCTTACGGCGATTATGAAGAAACACTTTTATTAATGCAAGAGTATCTAGAGCTGACTCAACCTCAAGCTTCACTGATTTCCTCAAACGAATCTACATAACATAATCTTATTGGTGGGGTGGCAATGGCTACTTGGGGAGAATTATTAGCAAAAATTAAAAGTTTACAGACCCAAGGTAGAAAAGACGCTTTCGATATAGTCCGTCGCGAGGCACTTGCCGATTTAGCAAGCTATACTGGTCGTAATGTGATCCTTTACGCAAGTGCACATTTACAGAAGCCAAGTATTCCACCAGAAGGTCTTTCCATTACTAACGAAGATATAGAAGGTTTCATGGAAGTAGTATATGGTCTTTCGGGTTCAAAGTTAGACCTCATAATACATAGTCCTGGGGGACGTGCCGAAGCTACTGAAGCTATAGTAAAATATTTAAGAAGTGTATTTAAAGATATACGTATTATTGTTCCCCATGAAGCGATGTCAGCTGCAACCATGTTAGCGTGCGCTGGAGACAAGATATTAATGGGTCTCCATTCATATCTGGGACCTATTGATCCCCAGTTTAGGCTTTCTACTTCTTTAGGTCCTCAATCCGTACCAGCGCAAGCAATATTAGATCAGTTTGAAAGAGCAAAACAGGAGTGCACTCAAGACCGGGCAAATTTAGCGGTTTGGGTACCTAGTCTTCAGCAATATGGACCTGCTTTGTTACAACAATGTGAGAATGCTCTCAATTTATCAAAAACCCTTGTTGAAGAATGGCTTTCCCGTTGGATGTTTCGTAAATCAAAAAAAAGGAAAGAATATTCAAAGCAAGTATCTGATACTTTAGCGAATCATAAAGAGCTATTAACGCACGGTCGACCTTTGAACATATCTTTTCTTAAAAGCATGCACATGAAAGTGTACGCACTTGAAGACGACATAAAACTTCAAGACAAAGTTCTTACTGTCTATCATGCAACTATGCATACCTTCGGTGCTACACCAGCTGCTAAAATTTTCGAAAATCAAAATGGACGGGCATATATTAAGCAATTTCGGGCTGTAGTTGTCCCCCAGCCTCAACAAATGCGGGCTCCTACCCAACCAAGACAACCACGCCCCACTACTCCACCTGAGCAAGCTCAGCCTAATTAATATACTATTTTCAATGATAGTGACTTTTTCTAAATATCGTTTTTAGATTTAAGGGGAGGATTTTCCGAGGGCTAAGCCGCAGATGATACGAGGGCGGCCGCCCTTCGACTTCGCTCAGGGTAAAGGTGGGAATTCTTCGACAGGCTCAGAATGAAAAGATAACACTCGATGTGGGGTGGGGAAAAGGGGAGGCAGTAGCGCTCCCCTTCTTTTTTTTGTATGATTAGGTCAGCGACATTGTCAAAAAAGGAGATTCGGGAGAATGCAGATAAAAGCCTCCACCGGGAATATCCTCAGCATTAAGACCGACGCTATTATGGTTTACCACTACGAGGGAGCCAAAGAGCCGGAGGGTGAAGCCGCCGCCGTGGATAAAGCCCTGGACGGCGCCATTACCCAGCTTATTAAAAAGGGCGACATCAAGGGAAAGCTCAACGAGGTCAACGTAATCCATAGCCTGGGCAGACTGCCGGCGGGCCGGGTGGTGATTGCCGGACTGGGCAAAAAAAGAAAGCTTGATACCGACAAAATACGCGGCGTCGTGGGCGGTACCCTCCGTCAACTGAGGGGGAGGGGGGTGGCTAACGTAGCCGGTGCGGTGGCGGGGGCCGGTGTCAGTAAAATCAATATAGAGGACGCCGTCCAGGCGGCGACCGAGGGCGCCATGCTCGGCCTGTATACCTTCAAGCGCCATGTTACTAAAAAAGAAGGCAAACGCGGCGAGATAAAGTCGTTCACGATAGTCGGCAAGGGAAGGAGGCGGATGGGGGAGTCTATCGAAAGGGGAAAGGTATTAGCCGAAGCCGCCAACTGGGCGCGGGACATGGTCAACGAGCCGTCCAACTTCATGACCCCGAACGATATGGCGGGGGCAGCGCGGCAGATAGCGGAGAAATACGGGCTCGAAGTGGAAGTCTTCGAGAAAGAAAAGATACAGGAACTGGGCATGGGGGGACTGCTCGGGGTCTCCCAGGGCAGCCAGCAGCCGCCGCGGTTCATCGTCCTCAACTATAAAGGCAGTAAGTCAGACAGAATAGATATAGTGCTGGCGGGCAAGGGCATCACCTTCGACTCCGGCGGCATCAACATCAAGCCCACGGAGTACATGGACGACATGAAAGGGGACATGGCGGGGGGAGCCTCGGTGATGGCCGCCATGATGGCTATCACCCGGCTCAAGCCGGAGATTAACGTCACCGCCCTGGTTCCCGCCACCGAGAACATGCCCAGCGGCACGGCGATGAAGCCCGGCGATATCATTACCGCCATGAACGGCAAGACAATCGAGGTGCTCAACACGGACGCCGAAGGACGCCTGATTCTCGCCGATGCTCTGAGCTATGCCAAGAAACTCGGGGCTAAAGCCGTCGTCGATGTGGCGACGCTTACCGGAGCCTGCCGGGTGGCGCTGGGTACGCTTTGTACCGGTGCCTTCGGCAATAATAACGCGCTGATGTCTAAAGTAATCGCCGCCGGAAAAGAGACCGGCGAACTGATGTGGGAGCTGCCGATGTACGCCGAGTACCGCGAGCAGCTCAAGAGCGATTTAGCCGACATCAAGAACATCGGCAACAGGTACGGCGGGGCGATTACCGCCGCCAAGTTCCTCGAAGACTTCGTCGGCGGCATACCGTGGGTGCACCTGGATATCGCCGGTACCGCCGACACCAGCAAAGACAAGGGCTACCAGGTGAAAGGCGCCACCGGGGTGCCGGTGCGGACGCTGGTGAAGCTCGTGCTGTCCATGGTAAAAAGAAAATAAAAAACAGGGAGGAGCCAGATGAAAATCAAGTGGCTGGGACACGCTTCTTTTCTCATTACCGCCGACGACGGCACCAGGATTATCACCGACCCCTATGAGCCCAATCCCGGTCTGAAGTACGGACAGATAAACGAGACGGCGGACATCGTGACGGTGAGTCATGAGCACGGCGACCACAATTACACGGCGTCAGTCAAGGGCAATCCCACGGTAGTCAGGGACACGACGTCGGCCAGGGGGATGACGTTCAAAGCCGTGGCTACCGCCCATGACGATAAGGGCGGAGGAGCGCGGGGCAAAAACACGATATTCTGCTTCCAGGTGGACGGCGTACGCGTGGTACACATGGGCGACCTGGGGCACCTGTTAACGGACAGTCAGGTGGTGGATATCGGCAAGGTGCACGTGCTGCTGATACCGGTCGGGGGTAACTTCACTATAGACGCCGGGACCGCCCAGGAGGTCTGCGACCAGGTCAGGCCGCGCGTAATTATCCCCATGCATTATAAAAACGCTAAATGCACTTTCCCCATCGGCGGCGTGGAGGAGTTTATCAAAGGCAAGACCAACGTGACCCAGGTAGATAGCAGCGAGATTACTTTAACCGTGTCGGGACTTCCCACCAGCCCTCAAATCATGGTACTGAAGCCGGCGTTATAGAACGTACTTAGAGTAGATTGGGGAGATGTGGGGCAGATTTCTGGTGAGATAAGCAGAGAATGGTGCGAGGGCGGCTTGGGTGGGAATCCTTCGACAGGCTCAGGATGAGCGGATGGATAACTCCGGGCTAAGCCGATGATGATACGAGGGCGGCTTGGG
>SMTZ1_10001556_pt1 | contig 35047 bp, 33 predicted proteins | sample DeeMarSWOR136_30_FD_25667 | JGI IMG/M metagenome (IMG submission 25667)
AGAACCAGAATCCGAGAATAAATGACGAAGGCACTACCTTGTCCGGCGTCGCGACGCTGTACCATCCCACCATCAGTCTTATAGGATTGTTAAACGATTCCGCGATAAAATCCATATACGGCTTGTCCTTTAACCGCAACGGCTTAACATTGTATAAAACGCCGCTCAAGAGCAGCAGGGAAACGGATATGATAAGCGTTATGTTTCTTGATGGCAGAACGATTGATATTCCGACAGCATACAGGATTATCGAAATTATAACTACAGGAGCGCTCGATATTTTCCCGGATGGAATCGCTCTGAGTTTTTTTTGCGGATGCTGCCCATCTGCCTCCACATCAAGAACCTCATTTATCCCGTAGTTGCCGGATGCAACCAGGCAGATGGATATGAATGCATGCAGGATGCCAACAAACGAGTCCGATATGTCGGTTTCGGTTATATTTATTGCAAGTAAGGCCCCCAGAAGCATAAAAGCATTTCGGTACCACCTCAGAGGCCTGAAAACATTTAAGAGCACTCTTATGTTTTGCATATCACATATACCCACGAGTCGAACGTGTTTAATTTAACGCGAAAAGTCAGATTGTCCAGCGAGATATAGGACTTTTTGAACAGAAGCTTCTGCAGGCACTCTATGGGATAACCGATTGGGAAAGTCCAGTAGAAAAACGCTTTCCTTATTATCTTGAATCCTGTGGCATCCATAAGGGCGTTGAAAGACCTCTTATCCAGATAATACAAATGAGGAGGGCGAATGTGCCACCATTTTTTCCCAAGCAATCTGGCGGCAAGGCTGTTTTTGTTTGGCGTACTTACTATCACAATGCCGTCATCGGTCAATAATTGAAAGACCTTGTCCATAAAATGTTTCACTGAAGCAACATGTTCAATCACGTCCAGCGCCAGTATAACGTCATATTTCCGGCTTTCAGATATATTTTCATAGCCGGTATTGTCGAGAAAAAGACCGTATCGCTCTCTTGCGAACTGACAGAACTTTTCGCTCGGTTCCACCCCGTGAATATGGTTGAATTGGTGCTTCAGACTGTCAAGTAGTCCGCCGCTGCCGGCCCCTATTTCAAGCAGACTTTCATGATTTTTGGCAAATTTGTCGATGAGCTTAATGACCTGTCGATAATTCGAAGTCCCGCGAATATCGGATGTTGCCAGGTAGGATTCATCATCCACGTTAGCATACAACTTAATCAGGTCCTGACTGTCGAGTATGTACTTCGGCTGGATGAGTCCGCAATTCCTGCATTTAACAGTCTGAACGCACCGTCCATAATCCTTGTCGGTGACCCTGAAATTGGCGGACGTAAGCTCTTCAAAGCCAATGATGTCTTTTCCCATCGAGTAATTGGTTAGTTCATCACGGCCACAAATATCACACTTGTTCGTTTCTCGCATGGCAACGACCTCGACCTGTATAAAAAATAATGTCCTGACTCCATCTGTATTATATATCGGAAACCGGGGTCTTTTTCAATAGCTCACGGTCTATATTATTGCTTTTTCTTTGGCCTGCTTTTCTTTATAGTCTTCAGCTTACAGGATAGTTTCCTGAGGACACGTATGCTAATGGGTCCATTCCAGTCTTTGAAATCGACAAAAATTCTTCACATTTGCGTTTTTTGGCATAACCCACCTAAGCGGCAAAGACATGACCTTGCAATAAAGGAAACCACACCGGTTTTATTGGACTGACGAACTTCAGTAGCCGGCAAGAGGCCATCTCGGATCTACTCCGGAGGTGGCTCATTTGCCAACGGCCCCCGGCCTAAAGCTGCCGGTGCATCTTGCATCTTTTCAATGCTTCTCTCCGGCACCTTTTTCGACAGATCCTGCTGCCGAATGGCCGAGTGAATATTCTGCATCGTGGCTTATCAATCGTTACGACTTTTTACAGCCTTGTATTTGGAAATAGTCGGCTGGCCTTGATAAATTTGATATCCGATTTTTTATCAGATCGTGGGCGTTTAGTCAGGCAATTCCGGGTCCATAGGAGCTTTGGTTGTTAAGGTCAGTCTTGCTGCAAAACCATTTATACTTTATCGTGTTTGGCAGGTCTGGATTTTCCGATTGATTTTTATGAAGTGTGATACAGAGTAGTTGTTTCAGTGGAATTTCAAAATTTTTTTTAAATTTTGGAGGAATCTATTGACAAGTGTCGATAATGCTATAGAAAATAATAACTGCTTGGATAGTCACAGGCAGATGTTTTGAAATTTTTTCGGGATCCATTTTATTCATCTTTGAGTTTGCTTGCGGCGGAAAATGGAAGCCCGCCAGGGATGGAACGATGTCAAATCAGCCAAGGGTGGCGAAGGTTTTGGCAGCACTGTTGGTCTCAATGACTGCCGGGGCAATTATCTTAATGGCCCTGGGTGATAACTCTCCCTCTGCCGGAGTGTTTTCCCTTTCATCACGTATCCCTGTCCAAAAGGCGGTCCACTCTCGCGCTTATCAGATGCCCGGACGCTGGGATCGTATCGAAATCTATTATAGCGGCACAAAAGCCGGTAATATCGAACAGTTGGCCTCCCTGAGCGGATTGGCTAGTGCCAAGGACACAAACTGTCATTTCGTAATATGTAATGGTCTCGGCGGTGGCGATGGCCTTATACAATCCTCCGAGAAATGGCAGAGACAGTGGTCGATCATACCGGGAAGAAATTGGTACGGCAGTGATAAAACTATCCGCATTTGTATTGTAGCCGATGGCAAAACCGCTCACCCGACTGATTCCCAGAGACAAAAGACACTAGTGCTCGTGGAAGAGCTGCGCAGAATATTTGGCATTCAGGCCGAATCCGTCTACTACCCCCGCAATTGGCGATAATATTTCTGCTGATTAGCACTATAGAATAAATTGCCGTATTCTCCCGTTTTTCGGAAGCGACCAAAAAGGTCGCAATTCATGTTTATTTGTTGTGATTTACTGTGGCCCCGATTTTAAGCAGGCCGAAGTCTTCTTTCTCTGTCAGAATCACCCACGCCCGCCAGTCCTTTTTGTTGATTCGCACGGGCTCAATAGCTCTTACTTCTTTTAGCCAGACCAGAAAGCCAAACTTGCAGTCCGCCCTGTTTTGCCAGTGTTCGTCGGCGCCTGCGATAAGATGGTTGTATTGCTGTTTTATTGTGGTTATTTGTTTCGGTGTCAGGTTCTCGAAGCTTTTGACCGCCTCTACGGTGGCCATCCCACAGACAGGCCCACTGCTTAGCTTCAAGAATAATTTGTCCCCAGGCATAACTTGGCCAAAGGCAGAACGTCTGGTCTTCCAGAAACGCGATTCGACAGGTTTTCGGCCTTCCAGGATTGCATCCAGGTAAGGCTTTTTCAGGATAACGAGATGATAATTCATTTTGGTTCTTTTGTTGGGGCCAGTGTTATAGTCATTTTTATCCAGGTAACCGCCACGGTACGCTTTTAAGACAGGATTTTTTCAACTTCATATTCGCCATAAGAGTCAACGGCCTCGAATCCCAGTTTTTCATAGCATCTGATCGCACTCGTATTGTCCACGTTAACGTTAAGTCCCACATGGTCTGTTTCGCGCAGTAATGACTTGCAAACTCTGGCGGTTACAGCCGTGCCGTAGCCTTTATCTCTATATTCCGGATGTGTCGTGATGTTGCCCAGCGCTGCAACTCGATATCGGCGGGAATATACGTGCACGCCCGCCAAACTTACCAATTTGCCTGATACACGAACGCCATAATATTGATTTGTATCTAATAACCTTGGGTCAAACCAGTTTTCGGGATAGGCCGCTTGAAACAAACTGACGATTTCGTTCAAGTCAGACATTGAAAGAGCGATTACCTCAGAAGTATCTATACGGCTTAGCGCAGATTCCTTGGTCAGAGCCATTTTATAATGTTTGCCGTGCGATTTCAAAGTGTAATGCTTTCCCAGCGTGCCCTCTAGGCCTAAGCTCAGGTGCGCATAAAAACGCTCGGGAAAGATAGGAATCAAAGATTGCAGAAGCTCTTCCATGTAATGTATATTTTCGCCTTCGGTAAGAGCATGAAGACAGTAGAGGCTTCCAGCCGTATAGACCAAAATCATGGCTTTAATCCCCGTTGTGTTGGTCAATGCGTACCAGTTCGTTGATGGCCGGAAGAAATCGTCAAGGTCTCCAAGGCTGTAGATGTTTAGAAAAACATTTTTGCGGAGAAATGCTTCTATTTGGTTTTTGTTATCTAAATGAACCGTCTTCGTAGTCATTTCTTTTTCATCAGGCTGACAACCGCGCGAATATGCTCGGGAGTGGTTCCACAGCAGCCGCCTACAACACTTGCGCCACTATGCAGGCACTTGGAGATACCGGCTGCAAAATCTGACGGTGCCATTTCAAATATAGTTTGACCGTCGACTAATCTGGGTTTGCCTGCGTTAGGTTGGGCAATAATCGGTTTGTTTGTTGCAGATTTAAGTATAGATACCACAACGGCCATCTGGGCCGGGTCAAGGTCGCCGCAATTGGCACCTATTACATCTGCGCCGGCCTCTGTGAGACTCTTCGCGCAGTCCTCTGCCGAGTTGCCCATAATAGTCCTGCCTCCCTTGGTTTCTGTTGCGAATGCTATCGAGGCAATTACGGGCAGTTGGAAGTTTTCCTTGCACGCTCGGAGGGCACACAGCGCTTCACGCAGGTCAAAGACAGTTTCGATGATGAATCCATCCACTCCGGCTTCTGCAAGAACCTGGGCCTGCTCTTTGAATGTATCATAGAATTCTGATTCTTTGTAATCGCCATAAGGTTCCAGCAGTTGGCCCGTTGAGCTGATATCACCCAGCACATATAGTGTGTTATCTGCGGCCTGTTTTGCCAGTTCCACGCCGGCCCTGTTTACTTCCCGTACGTCTATACCTAAATTGTGTGTTTCAATGAAGATACGATTCATCGTCAGGGTGTTTGTAGTTAGAGCATGACAACCGCTCTGTGCATATTCTCGCTGGATTTCAAGAACAGCCTTCGGACTGTCAAGGTTGTTGCTGGCCCGACCCATAAGGCCACGTTTGTCCAGCTCAGTTCCTATTGCCCCATCAAGTAAAATAATCTCTTGATTTTGCAAGAACGCCGAAAAATCCATAATAAATCCTTCGAAAAAGCCGTTTCTCCAGTTCTCCGTTTTTTATGTTATTTTGACGCCGAGCCGGTTTAATTCATCTTTAACTTGGTTAATATCCTGAAAGAGAACCGTGTTTATCCCGACTTCTTCTGCACCGTTTATGTACTCCGGATTATCGTCTATAAAGACTGATTGCCTGGGCTGCGAGCCAAATTTCTCCAATATTAGTTCATAGATTTTCCTGTCAGGCTTTTTCATACCCTCAAGGCAGGAAAAGACCGCTACATCAAACATCTCGTATCGATGAAGGTGAAAATGCTGCATAGCGGGCACTTCCGTGTTGGACAAAACGGCCGTCCTGTAGCCGTTTGCCTGTAGTGAAGCTGCCATTAAAAACATGCTTTTTCTCGGTACATAGGCGGCTTCAAAGGCTTCTGCCCATAACGACGGATTTTTGGGCTTCGGCACGTTTAATTCCCTGCATATCTTTTCCCAGAATGCATTTTCGCGAATCAGACCTTTCTGGAAGTCCGCCTCGAATTTGCTGTGCGCTTTTATGTAGCTCTCTTTGCTTACTTTCAGGGCTTTGGCGCAGTATTGCATCAGGCCCGGAGCCGGGTCGTCTATCAGCACGCCACCCCAGTCGAATATGACAGATTTTATGGTTTCCATCGTAAATAGTCCGGCCGTTGCGTTTTTTTATTACTTTGTCTCAAGACGATACAAAGCTTCAACTGACATATCAAGAATAATTACGAACGTTTGACCTTTGACGAACGGCTTCTTGGAATCTATAATCACAGCCGTATCTTTTGGAGAAGGACATGTTGACTGTTTTGATTGCAGTAAGTATTGTTTTGCTTGTGGCTGTTGTGGGCCTTTTGGCCTGGCTCATTAGTGCTAATTTTGCAGGCCGAAAGGAGATGGCTGGCCAGGCGGCCGGTATTAATCTTCTTCAGCAGCAGCTTGAAGCCTTAAAGGCCGCCCAGGACACCACGCGCGATGCCCTGCAAAGCTCACTGCAGGCCGGGCAGAGCACCCTCACCCAGAGCCTCCAGTCAAGCCAGAAGGTGCTCGGCGAGCTGCACAGTCAAATTGGGGTGTTGCAGGGTACCAACAAGCAAATGCTACAGGTAGGGGATGAGGTCAAACGGCTTCAAAATATTCTTAGTGCGCCGAAGCTGCGGGGCCAAATGGGCGAATGGTCGCTGCAGAACCTGCTCAGCCAGATTTTGCCTAAAGACAGCTACCGACTGCAATATACCTTCAAAGACGGAAAAATGGTCGATGCCTTGATACGGATGCCGGAATTCTCGGTGCCTGTCGATGCAAAGTTCCCACTGCCGGGCTTCGAAAAAGTTGCAGCGGCCCAGACCGACGATGAAAAAAGCAAACTGCGCAAACAGTTTCTAAAAGATGTGACCATTCATATTGATAAGATTGCATCCGACTACATAAGGCCGGCCGAAGGCACTCTGGACTTTGCCCTTTGTTATATACCTGCCGAGAACGTCTATTACGAAACGATTGTCAAATATGTCGGCGAGACGCAGGACATCCTGCAGTATTCGCTCGACAAAAAGGTAATACCGGTATCGCCGAATCTTTTGTACGCGTATCTTATGACGGTGGCCATGGGTCTGCACGGCCTGCAGATTGAGGAGCAGGCAGCAGAAATCCGTCAGAATTTAAAAAGACTCAATGCCTCTTTTGCTGACTTTATCTCCCATTGGGATGTCCTTGGCAAGCATATTCGCAATGCTTATAGTCAATATGATGACGGCCAGAAGAAGCTCGACCGCTTCGGCCTCCAGCTCGACCAAATACAGGCCACTCAGGAGGGACTGACATAATTGACAAAAAAACCCCTTCAAATAAAATAATGAGGCGATGAATTGCCATAATAATATCAGAACGAGGGTCGTTAATGATAACTCAAGAGCAGATAAACGAAGTTAGGATGAGGATTGTAAAGAATTTCAAGCCGCAAAAGATAATTCTTTTTGGCTCATACGCCAACGGTACGCCTACGGAGGAAAGTGACCTGGATTTATTGGTTATCAAAGACAGTGACTCTCCCTCGCGTTTACAGAATAGGAAAATCAGGAGATTTCTCGCCGATTTGAGGATTCCCATAGATGTCATTGTTAAGACTCCTGAAGAATACAGCACGTATAAAGACATTATTGGCACGATTATTTATCCTGCAAATAAATTCGGGAAGGTTATTTATGAATCGGGATGAAACGATTAAGGATTTGGCCAACAAATGGATAAAGAAAGCTGAAAATGACCTTCTGACCGCAAAAAGAGAGCTGTCCTTCGAGGATCCAATCACACAGACAATATGTTTCCACTGCCAGCAGGCTGCTGAGAAATATCTCAAAGCATTTTTAGTACACCATCAGATTTATTTTACCAAAACTCATCAGATAATGGAGCTGCTGGAATTATGTGCAACTGTCGACTCTTCTTTTCCGAATGAATTGCAGGACGCAGATAATCTTACCGACTATGCCGTGGAAATTCGATATCCTGATTTCTTGCAGGAGCCGGAAATTAAAGATGCTAAAGAGGCCCTCGCAATAGCTGAAAAAGTAAAAGAATTCGTCCTCGAAAGACTGAAAGGCCACACGCATAAATGACTCTTAAAACTCCTGCGACCATTTCGGAATGCAACTCGAACAAATACGGGGCGAAATGCCGGGCTTAAAGATATTTAGCCTGCGGTTTTACCACAGGTTTAGAATTTAGATTTGGAGCGAATATAGGATATAATGAAAATCTATCAAATGATGCATTTTCCTCTCGAAGGGGCTGGGACGGGAATTTACGTCGATAGCCTGGCTAATTCCTTGATAAGCAGTGGGCATCAGGCGAAAGTCCTGTGCTCAGGACACCGCCTTCCCGACAAATCCTATCCTGTAGAGGCGGTTCTGTTCAACAATGGCGAAAACAGGGAATTTGATTTGGATTTTGACTTTCCGGTTTTTGCTTCGCATCCTTTGAGCAAAGGACAAAAGTTTGGCGATCTAAGCGAAACGCAGCGGTGGGCCTACTTCCAGGCCTTCAGATCAAAAATCGAGGCCGGATTGTCGGAATTAACACCGGATATCGTCCACGTGCATCACGGCTGGGTAATTGCTTCGCTCCTCGCAGAATTTGACGTACCTTACGTTATTACCCTCCACGGGACCGAATATCATGCATTCAAAGACTATAAGGATTATCAGGAAGATGTCCTGCATGGCCTTCACGGTGCAGAGATGGTAGTGGCCCTGACCGAAGATGAAAGAAACCGGGCGATTGAAGCCTATGGCCTCGACCAGCAAAAGATAACAATCATCACAAGCGGTACGGATACCGATATGTTCAAACCCATTGAGGTGGACAAGGCGCATTTGTTAAGAACCTATTCCATTGAGGCGGTGGACAGGCCGGTAGTCTTCTTCGGGGGAAGATTGACCGACCAAAAAGGAGTCGACACCCTGCTTCGGGCCGCTTCCACATATTCAAAAACCGATGAAAGGCCAATTACTCTTATCGCCGGTGATGGCAACTTGAGAAACGACCTGGAGAAGTTGGCCGCAGAATTAAAACTGGACACCGTTTATTTTCTCGGGGCCCAGAGCCACCAGCAGATGGTCAAGTTATTCAATATTGCTGATGTTGCGGCAATGCCTTCGATATTTGAGGCCTTTGGATTGGTGTCGCTGGAAGCCCTGGCCTGTGGGACGCCGGTCATTGCCGGCAACGTCGGTGGCTTTGGTCGGATAGTCAATAACGAAATAGGTTATCTGATGGAACCGGGCGATTACAAAACCTTGGCTGAAAAGATCACTGATTTCATCAGAGATGGCTTTAAGGGCAAAGTACGAGGCAAAGCGACCGCTTATATTAGGCAGAATTTTAGCTGGGACAAAACTGTCGAGAACATCGAAAAACTATATCAGCAGGTTTTAGTCAACCACAGCAGATAATCTGGTAGTGGTTCTTAACCTTCTCTTGGCATTTATTGTAATTGTTATATGGGGAATCGAAGAAAATGAGTAACGATTTGTTTGATGTTATTATTGTTGGGGCTGGGCCGGCCGGGCTGGGGGCGGCACTTTACGCGGCGCGGGATCGTTTCAAAACGTTAATTTTGGAAAAATTTATGCCCGGCGGGCAAATCATTAATACCGATAGAATTGAAAACTACCCGGGTATCGAGCGTATTGACGGCATAGGATTGATCCAGAGCATGCGAAAGCAGGCCGAGAGCTTCGGTGCCGAGATAAAGACCGGCTGCGAGGCCACCGGCCTGGAAAAACTCCCGGACGGCAATATCGCCATTTCATGTGATGAGGACAAATTCACAGCCAGGGTCGTAATTCTTGCACCGGGAAGTGTTTATCGCAATCTTGGTATTCCCGGAGAAAAAAAATTTGCCGGCTCAGGTGTAAGCTACTGCGGCACCTGCGATGCTCCCTTCTTTAAGGGCAAGCACGTTGTCGCCGTCGGGGGAGGCAATACTGCGGTGGAAGAAACTCTACACCTGGCCAAATTTGCCGACAAGGTGACGGTGATACACCGCAGGGATGAATTCAGGGCGGCAAAGGTGCTGATAGAGGAGCTTTTGGAAAAGGCCAACGAGCCTGATTCCAATTTGATTGTTAAATATAGTACCATAGCAACGGCGATTCAGGGCGAAGACAAGGTCCAATCGGTCACGTTAAAAGACGTTAAAAGCAATCAGGAACAGGACTATCCCTGCGATGGAGTATTTATATTCATTGGCATGGTACCCAATACCGCCTTCCTGAAAGGTTTTGTAGAGCTGACGGACAACGGATTCATCAAGTGCGACTGTGCATATCTTCGGACAAAGGTTCCGGGAGTTTTCGTGGCCGGTGACTGCAGGGTCGGGGCGGCTATGCAGTTGGCCACCGCTGTCGGGGATGGCGTCGTTGCGGCGATGATGCTCAAGCAGTATTTCCGAGATGCAAACTGGTGGAACGAACCCGTCAGCGATGTACTTCAGCCGGGCGGATGGTAAACGTCGAAAATCCGGGTAAAAGTTTACAAAATTAGTTGGCATAAACCGGTTAATTCGGTTATGATTGTGGCGATTTAGGCAACTCCGGCTTTTACCGGGAAATCTTTGTTGAAAGGATAACATAATGGCTGGTAGCGTAATTGAACTCAATGATGCTACTTTTGATGAGACCGTTCATGGTTCTGACTTGCCGGTGCTTGTTGATTTCTGGGCTTTGCAAATTGGATACTGATGAGGCCCGCGACAGTGCTATGGAGTTCGGCATAAGTGCAATACCGACTCTTATTCTATTCAAAGACGGCCAGGTGCAGAAGAAATGGGTGGGCTTAGCAAGCAAAAAAGACCTCACCACCGCAATTGATGAACTGCTCTGATAACACCCTTTGTAGGTTTTTGTGTAAATTCTGCAATCGCGGACATATCAGACGTAGAGGGAAGTTATATGAGGGCAGCAGCTCACAAACCAACAGGAGTGTTCGTTTAATTTAAAGAAAGGTTTTGAACGCGCGCATCAAGTTGTGAAATGATTTATCAGGACTTGAAAGGCAAAAAGGTTTTAGTCACCGGCTCCAGCAGTGGAATCGGTTCGGCCACAGCAATAATGTTCAGTCAGCAGGGCTGTTTCGTCGGAGTCCATTGTTTCAGGACAAAAGACGGTGCCGAAAAAACTCTTGAGCAAGTTAAGAAAAATAGTGACGGCCTCTTACTCCAGGCGGATGTACGTGATGAAAAGCAAGTCAATGAAATGGTTAAAAAGTTCGCCGATGAGGCCGGCGGTATCGATATCCTTGTTAATAATGCCGGCTCATTAATTGACAGACAGCCCTTTGAAACCGCCACAGTCCAGTACCACGACGATGTGTATGCCACCAACGTCCGCAGTATCTTATTGGCGACACGGGCTGCCCTGCCATATTTGAAAGAAAGTAGGGGCAACATCGTCAATATCGGCTCTGTTGCAGGTCATCATGGCGGAGGAGTTGGCGCGGGAATGTATGCAGGTGCAAAAGCGGCAGTCGCCACAGAGACCATTTCTATGGCGAATGAATTTGCTCCATACGGTATCCGTGTAAATAGTGTCCTTCCCGGATTTATTGAGACACGCTTCCATGAGAAGTTCAGCTCCGCCCAACGCAGGAAAGCAGTTGCCGAGCGTACCCCGCTTGGCAGAAACGGAACCGCCGAGGACGTTGCAAACGTGATACTTTTTCTGGCAAGCAACGCCGCCGCCTTTATTACAGGCGAGTATATCGCTGTCAATGGCGGTCTATACATGAGAGCCTAAAACGTGGCCCTTTCGGTTTGGAGTGCCCTTCAACCGCATAACTGCTTGCAGCCGGTTGATTAAGAGGATAGGAGAAACAGCGAATTATGGCAGGAGTTTATTACAAGTCAATCGATAGAAGAGATTTCATCAAGACCGGTTTAGGCGGCTTGGTAGCCCTGATTGCGCTCAGTGCGGCCAGTAGTCGTGGCTTGAGCAAAAATGAAAAGGAAGCAACCCGGTGGGCGTTTCTGGCCGATACGCATATCCCGGAGGATGTCAGCGATAATTACAGAGGATTTTATCCCTATCAGAATCTGCAACAGGTAATTCCCCGAATTCTCTCCGTTCAGCCGGATGGCGTTGCTATTGCCGGCGATCTGGCCCGTCTTGAGGGCAAAGTAGGTGATTACGCCAACCTCAAGAGGCTGTTAAATCCTCTTGCTGATAAGACACCGATCTTTATGGCACTTGGCAACCACGATAACCGGGATAACTTCCTTGGCCTCTTTAGTAGCACGCCGGGACAGAGACAGTCCGTCGGCGGCAAGCACGTAGTAGTTGTGAAAATGCCGCCAATTCGGTTGATTATTTTGGATTCCCTTTTTTACGTTAATAAAGCGCCGGGGCTGTTAGGAAAAGCGCAGAGGCGGTGGTTGCAAGATTATCTGGGAAAGTGCGATGAAACGCCGACAATCCTTTGTTTTCACCATACCTTGGGAGATAATGACGGGGATTTATTGGATGTGCTGCGACTTTTTGATCTTATTAAGCCTGTCCGTAAAGTGAAGGCTATTCTCTACGGCCATTCTCATGAATATGGGTATTCGGAATTTGAAGGGATTCATCTCATTAATCTGCCGGCAATGGGGTACAATTTCAGCGATACCGAGCCCATCGGCTGGGTCGAAGCGAGTATGACTGCTAAAGGTGGTGATTTTACACTCCATGTTATAGCTGGAAATAAAGATAAAGATGGATGTGTAACAAATCTTACCTGGCGAACATGAAATCCTGAGAGAAAATCCCTTGCGGTCCGCCGTGCTTTTTGGGTATGATGGTTTTTGTTTTTTCAGACAGGATTGTCACTTGTTTTATCCTGTTAATTTCATCTAAAAGATAAGGAACAGGACGGTCTTTCAATGCAACTTTCTGCACGGATGCAAAAGGCTTCCAAAACCACTTCTTTGCAGGCCTTGCGGGAATCCGGTAAAATGCGTTTGGGTTCCCCGAAAAAGCAGTGGGTCATCCACCCTCCGGACGACCGCTCCACTCCGCTTGCCAAATCATTGAAGGTCTCAGCTCTTTTGGCACAGGTCTTAATTAACCGGGGGATAATTGATGCCCGTGAAGCTGGCGTTTTTCTTAAGCCGAAACTGACTGAGCTTATCGAGCCCGAGCGGATGCCGGGTATTGACGCGGCAGTCCGTCGTTTGAAGCAGGCAATTACAAACAGGGAAAAAATCTCCATCTACGGTGATTATGATGTGGACGGCATCACCGGTGTCGCAATTCTCTGGCAGTTATTAACTCTGCTCGGGGCAAAGGCCGATTACTATATTCCTCATCGAATCGATGAAGGTTATGGCCTCAACAAGGAAGCAGTACAGCAATTGGCCAAAGACGGCTCAAGGGTCCTGATTACCGTTGACTGTGGTGTTACGGATTTTGGCTCTGCAAAGCTCGCTGAAGAGCTTGGAATCGAGCTTATAATTACAGATCATCACCAGCCTGACAAAGAACTGCCAAAGGCCATTGCTGTTGTCCATCCGGCACTGGAGGATGCATACCCGAATCAGGATTCATCCGGTGCAATGGTGGCGTTCAAGCTGGCCTGGGCGGTAGCAAACGAGTTTAATGTCGGCACGAAATTGGAACCGAGATTACGTGATTTTATGTTAAACGCAACCAGCCTCGCTGCTATGGGTACCGTTGCCGATGTCGTGCCACTTACCGGTGAAAACAGGGTGCTGACAAGCTATGGACTAAAAACACTGCCTCAGTGCAGGCTGCCTGGGATACAGGCCTTGATTGAAACGGCCGGCCTGACAGGACAGGGCCTCGATAGCTTTGATATCGGCTTTCGGCTTGCTCCAATGCTCAACGCTGCCGGACGAATGGGACATGCCCGCCTGGCGGTCGAGCTGTTGACAAGCGATAGTGAAATTCGCTCCATGAAAATCGCAGAGTATCTCAAGGAGCAAAACAAACAGCGCCAGCAGTGCGAGCGAAAGATTTTCAGGCAGGCCTGTGAAATGGTGGCCCAGCTTGGCCTCAACCATCCCGACCAAAAGAGCATCGTGCTGGCAAGCCAGGATTGGCATGGAGGTGTGTTGGGGATTGTGGCCTCGCGAATGGTGGATAAATTTTTCAGACCCACGATTATGTTATGTGTCGAGGAAGCTGCCGCCCAGGGTTCAGGCCGGTCCATACCCGGCTTTTGTTTGCTCACTGCAATCAGAGAATGTTCACGACATTTGACGAAATATGGCGGCCATAAAATGGCGGCCGGTATTACAATGGACGCTGCTAAAGTAGATAAATTCGCCGCCGAATTCGAAGCCTATGCAAGGAAAAACCTGGACGAAGACAATATTGTCTCAAGGCTCCATATCGATGCCGTAGCTCCATTGAGTGACTTCAGCAAAGAGACTGTTGACCAGTTGCAGTTGCTCGCCCCGTTTGGGCAGGGCAATCCCCGGCCGGTCTTCGTAACCAGGGGTGTCCGCCTTGCTTCCCCGCCAAGAAGGGTCGGCATAAAAGGCGACCATTTACAACTGGTAATAACCGACAACACGTCCACTGTTCGCTGTATCGGTTTCCGGTTTGGAAAATTGGAGAAGAAGCTGCTCGAGCATGAGTACTTTAATGTTGCCTATAAGCCGCAGATAAATACCTATAATGGAAACAGCAATGTCGAATTCGTTATCAGCGACATCCAGTTTGAATGAAACTCAGAGCTTAAGGATGACAACCGAAAATTGCTGAATTTAGATTCCACAGTTTTTATTTTTTGCTTTATCTTTCCAGGGAGGAACACTATGAGGTTTTTGAGTAACTTTTTTCTTGTTGCTTCGGCAGTTATTCTCGTTGGCTGTGCTGGAATTGAGCCGGACTTGAAAATTCAGGCCTCCGACGGTGCAAATCCCTGGACGCATCTGAATTTATACAATAATCCCGATAATTTCCAGTTTGCCATTGTCTCCGACCGCACCGGTGGGCATAGGCCGGGCGTCTTTGCGGATACTGTGGAAAAGCTGAACCTATTGAAGCCGGAATTCGTTGTCTCTATTGGTGATTTAATTGAAGGCTACACGCATGATGAGGATGAAATAAGTCGCCAGTGGGATGAGCTTGACAGCATAGTGAATAAACTGCAGATGCCCTTCTTTTATGTGCCCGGAAATCACGATATCAGCAACGCTGCAATGGCCAGAAAGTGGCAGCAGCGCCTTGGTTCAAGCTATTATCACTTCGTTTATCGCAAAGTCCTGTTTCTTTGTCTTAACACTCAGGATGGTTCTTCTCGCTGGATAGATGACAAGCAGATGCAGTATTTCCATAAGGTACTCGATGAAAACAGCGATGTCCGCTGGACACTTGTATTTATGCACCAGCCGATGTGGTTTAGTGAAAGCAGTGAGAATTGGCAGCAGTTTGAGTCGTTGTTGGAAGGCAGGCCCTATACTGTCTTTGCCGGGCATGTCCACGTATATATAAAGTCCATCCGAGAGGATCAGCGGTATTACCTCTTATCAACAACAGGCGGGGCCGGCAAGGGTGAAGGAGGCCAACCGGCCGGTCTTGCCGAATGCCAGTTCGACCACATAGCCTGGGTAACAATGACCGATGATGGTCCGGTCATGGCAAATCTGTTACTGGAAGGAATCCTGAGCGACCAGCCGTGTCCGGATCCATAAAATATACATCTCCTATGAGAAACAGGTTGTGCTCGGAGTCACTTAATAGTCACCTTGTCAATCTTAAACTGGCCTAATGTGCTTGCCATATTGAGGAAATCTGCCGGCTCACCGCCGCCGGCCGCAAGGGCGATATGGCCGGCGTCATAGCCTCCGCGACCCGTACCCTTAAAGGCGGCGTCCAGTCCAATCCATTTACCCCCGACGTGAGCCTGGGACCAGGCATGGCCTCCAAAGCCCTGAAGACCGGCAAAATCCTCCACGTAAGCAATCCCAACGACCACCTGGGCAGGAATTCCAACAGCCCGGCACATCGCCGCCGTCAATACTGCAAACTCGCTGCAGTCACCCTGCTTGCTGGCTGCGACCTCTGCTGCTGATGCGTAACCGACCGACAGACTTGTATTTTCAATATAGTTACCGACAAACGCCTCGATTTTTTTTACGGCCTCGGCGGCGTCCTTCGTCCCCCCCACCGCGCGACGGGCAAGATCAATTATTTCTTTTTGGTCGCTCTGTAGAAACCTTGTTGGCTTTGTGGCCTCTAAAATTGCTTTGTCACTGCCTGTATAAGGGAATTTTACTCCTGCAGGCGCCGAAACGGGCTCAACTGTAACGATTACTTTATCGTTGAGCTGTTGTACCTTTTGATTGTCATTGGAAGGTATTGTTAACTTGGCTGTTTCTTTGGTCGGGATCAATTCGTAGGTAATGGACTTGACCGAGGCGAGATTTCCCAGCGGCTGCGGGCTTTGTACGAACATCTTATCAACCAGTTCTAGCACATCGTTTTCGCCTAATGCAAACTCTTTTGCGCAGGCGACCATTTCGACGTGCAACCCGGCCACCGGCATAACGTTCTTCTGTGTTCGCAGGTTCTCGTCAACATAAGTTTTGCTGATAATCTCACCGGCCCCGGGTATGTTGAGTGTTGTTGTAACCTCTGTCAGGGCCACGACGCGACCTAATAGATCAACGCTTTGTTTAGGTCCGATTTGTATTTTGGCCTCAAGGGCGCCAAGAATCCCAGGGCTGAAAATCTTCGCCGTATACGTCGAACCCTCTTTCAGGCCCTTTGCCAGTGTCAGCAGACGCAGGCCTTCTGCCATAACCGCGCCGCTCGGCCATTCAAGAGTGCTTTTCTGCTCGGTCCCCATCGACTTGGTTATGACGTTCACCCTGCCCTGCTTATCCACTGTCCCCGTCACATTCATTGTCATAATACTCATGTCCTGCGCGACTTCAAAACCAAGCGGCTTTCCGTCCGTGGTCTCGAAGCAGGTTTCCGTCATGTTTATGGTTACCGGAATATCGGCCCGGCTGATAGTAATGCTGACTTCTTCAGAGGTCGTTACGTTCACATCAGTCACGACCCGGCTCTGTATGGCGTGACCAACCTTTTTGCCTTCCATAAACACGGCAAAATACTCTATCTCGTCGGACGAAGCTTCCTCCGGTTCAGCTTGCTCCACCGAAACCTTCTCCCGCACAGGCTCCTCTAATGTCGGCTTTTCTGGTACGGGCTCATCTATTGGGGCTTTTTCCGGTACGGATTCCTCCACGACAACCACAGGTTGTTTCAGTGAAGTTACCTCTGCGGATTCCGGTTCTTTTTTGCATCCTGTGGCTGCTAATATCAGGGCTAAATATATGCAAAGTAAATATCGAGTTCTCATAATGTCGTTCCTTTCATAATATGAGCTTAGATTTCTTAAATAAGTTCGTCGTAACTGATAAGTATATATTCAGATTCATAAATTTTCATCGCAATAATTTTTCTTCCGACTAAAATAGGTAAAAAATATGTAAGGATTTCTATGACTTTTGATGAACTTCTCAATCTGGTTTCTTCGAGTAATGCTCCCAATATTTGCGTCGATTCCCGCCTTGTCAACGATGGTGATTTATTTGTAGCTGTCAAAGGCACGATATACGACGGCCACGATTTTATTAGCCAGGCCGCAGCCCGTGGCGCTAAATATATTGTGGCGAACGAAAATAAAGCGAATATCGAGATGCCGGATGCTGGCTGCGAGATCATTCTTGTTGAGGATTCCGCAAAAGCAGCAGCCATTCTGGCACAGGCAGGCAGGGGCAATCCGGCTTCGAAATTAACCAACTTGGCTGTTACCGGTACAAATGGAAAAACCACGGTTGCGTATCTGGTTCGCTCCGCCATCCAGATGGCTGGCGAAAAGTGCGGTCTTATCGGTACCATCGTTTACGATACAGGTATCGATAGTTCCCAGGCGGATTTGACAACACCCGACAGCCTTTTAATCGCCGACGCACAGGAGAAAATGGTTAGGGGCGGCGCAAAGTATATGGTCATTGAAGCCAGCAGCCATTCTTTGTCTCAGAACCGCCTCACGGGCATAAAATTCAAGGCTGCTGCTTTTACTAATATTGCTGGTGACCATCTCGACTATCACAAAACCAAGGATGATTACCTGAATGCCAAAACAAGGCTTTTTACCTCTCTTTCACAGGACGCCATCGCGGTTTTGAATAAGCAGTCGCCGGAGGCAGAAATTATCGCAGGGCGAACCACCGCCACAGTGTTATGGTATGCTGTCGATGAACCAGCCGACATTATCGCCCGTATCGAGTCAATGGAGATAAATGGAACAGTCTTTGCCTTGGAATACTCAGGTCAGTCATCGCTTGTAAAGACCCCTCTTTCGGGTCGATATAATGTCAGTAATCACTTGGCGGCGGCTGGCTTATGCCTCGCAGCCGGTTTTGATTTGAAGACGATAGCGGCCGGTTTATCCGCTTTAAAGATGGTGCCGGGCCGGCTGGAAAAAATCAACCAGATTCCGGCGGAAAAAAAAGGAGGCTTGGAAACTCCCTCGGTCTTTGTCGATTACGCCCACACCGATGATGCCTTGAAGAACACCCTCTCTGAACTGAAGCCTTTCTGCAAGGGCTCCCTTTACGTTGTCTTCGGCTGCGGCGGAGACAGAGACAGAACCAAACGACCTCGAATGGCTCGGATCGCCGAACAGTTAGCGGATTTTGTAATTGTTACAAGTGATAATCCACGAACTGAGAATCCGGATGATATTATAAGCGAAATAGTCACCGGTTTTGAGAATCCGGCCTCCGATAAAATTACTGTCGAAGCGGATAGGAGAAAAGCTATTGAGTTGGCTATAAAGAAGGCAGGGAAGGATGATATTGTGCTCGTAGCAGGAAAAGGCCACGAGGACTATCAGATTATTGGTAAACAAAAATTTGATTTCAGCGACAAGTTAATTGCCCGGCAGTGCCTGAAAAACCTAAAATGAAGAAATGCTCAATCAAGGATTTGGCCCGGATAATAAAAGCTGCCCCGGCAGGGGACATTGCCGGTTCCGTAACCGGTGTCAGTACTGACTCTCGGATTATAAAACCCGGCGATTGCTTTTTTGCTGTTGTCGGCGATAACTTCGATGGGCATAATTATGTCGAACAAGCCATTGCAAAAGGTGCTGTATGTGCCGTCGTCAGTAAAGATGTCGAGGGTGCCCCGATACTTAAAGTTGCCGACACCGTAAAAGCCCTTGGTGATTTTGCCCGGCATTATCGACAGCAGGCCGACTATAAAGTTATTGCTATCACCGGCTCAGTCGGCAAAACCACGACAAGGCAAATTGCTTATCACGTCTTAAGTCGGCATTTCCGCGTATCTCAGGCACAAAAGAACTTTAATAATCAAATAGGCCTGCCTTTAACTCTGCTGGATGCTGATGAAGATACTCAAATTGTAGTAGCCGAACTTGGCACCAACTACCCGGGCGAAATAGCTTATCTGACCCGAATCGCCTTGCCTGACGTTGCTGTTATAACCAGTGTCTGCCCGGCCCATTTGGAAGGACTTGGTGATTTGCAGACGATTATTGAAGAAAAATTATCCATATCGGAAGGCCTGCAGCCGGATGGAATTTTTATAATCAACGGTGATTTTGATCAACTGGTTAGTACATATAAGGCTAAGGACAAAAATATTGCCGGATTTTTTACTTTCGGTAAATCGGATTGCTGCGATATTCAGGCCCACGATATCAGTAATCACGGTTTTGGAAGTAGTTTCACTGTAGATGGGATTCAGGTTTATTTACCGTTGCCCGGCATGGGCAATATCGATAATGCACTCGCCGCCTGGGCTGTATGCAGCCGGTTTGGACTTACTATCGAAGATTTTGCAATGGCCGTGAAGACCCAGCCGGCCGTTTCCATGCGTGCCGAAATCCTCCAAATCGGAACATTGATGGTTTTGAATGATAGCTACAACGCAAATCCCGCGTCGATGATCAATGCTCTGGATATATTATCAAAAATTGATTCAACCGGGAAGCGCCGGTTGGTTTTTATCTGCGGCGATATGGCTGAACTCGGAAGTCAAACTGAGAATCTGCATGCTGAACTGGGTGCTTGTATTACCGGGGCTGGGGTGAAGCTTGTAATAGCGGTCGGCAAATTTGCCGAAATAGCTGCCGAGGCCGCAAAAAGCAGCGCCCAATACCATTTGGACATAAAATGTTTCGAGGACGCTCTTTCCGCTTGTAATAATCTGAAGGATTACATAAAAGATTACGATATAATATTAGTAAAAGGTTCGAGGATAGCCAAACTGGAAATGGCAGTCGATATGCTAAAAGAGCTTTTTTCATGAAGTGCCGATCATGACTGAAAGCCCTCAGACCCAAAGCAAATCTGGCACAGTTGGCCGGACACTGAATCTTAACTAAGAACAACTCACGAATTGCAAGGGGCCTGTTACGAGATGATACACTATTTGTTATGGCTTTTACGTGCTGAGCAGCGCTTCCACTTTTATGCGTATCAGAACGTTTTGTTTCGCTCCGTGGCCGCCGTTTTGACCAGCTTTATGATTTCACTTTTGATAGGTCCTTCGATTATTCGCTGGCTGATGCGAAAAAAAATCGGCGACCGGCCCGAGTTTCATCACGCCACGTTGAACGAGCTGACCAGAGATAAAGCCAATACACCTACCATGGGCGGGCTGATAATTATCCTTTCGGTTCTGGTAAGTTCGTTGTTATGGTCTAAGTTGTACAATCCACAAACCAGTTTATACAACCCCTTTGTAGAGAAAGCGATTTTCTTAATTGTATGGTTCGGGGCTCTTGGTGGCGTTGATGACTGGCTTAAACTCACCGCACATCGCCAGAGTAGGCACGGGCTGAGAGCCTGGGAGAAGCTGCTATTTCAAATCGGCGGAGCTGTCTTGATAGCCTCGTTTTTGTACGGCGATTTTATCAATATAGACGACGCAAAGGTATTTTGGCTATGGCTGCCGTTCTATAAGAATCCCATTCCCTTTCCACTGGCAGACTGGATGTTTGTATTGATAGCGATTTTTTATATCTCAGCGACAAGCAATGCCGTTAACTTTGCAGATGGTATGGATGGGTTGGCGGCCGGCTGCGTGGGGATGGTTAGCCTCGTCCTTGCGGTGCTTTGCTACGTCACATCTGAGACGATGGCAAGTACAGGTGTCACTTGGTCGCAGTATCTTTTACTGCCGCATATACCTCAGGCCGGAGAATTGTGTGTCTTTTATTCGGCAATCTTAGGGGCCGTACTTGGATTCTTATGGTACAACTGCCATCCCGCCCAGGTTTTTATGGGTGATGTGGGCTCACTTCCTCTCGGAGCCGCTATGGGATATGGGGCCTTGGTCACCCGAAATGAGATTCTGCTTTTAATCATTGGCGGTGTGTTTGTCATGGAATTGTTAAGTGTGGTTCTGCAGGTCAGCTACTTTAAATATACAGGCGGAAAACGTCTTTTCAGATACACTCCTATTCATTACCATTTCCACCTGGCCGGCTGGAGTGAGCCGCAGGTAGTCGTGCGCTTTTGGTTGTTGGCCGCTGCCTTTGCCGCTCTTGCTTTGGCTTCACTGAAAATCCGCTAAACCTCATGTGCATTTTACATCTTGGAGAGATACTTTTTATGTTTCTTGATTTACTTTTTAAGCGTCGTAGTGTTCTTCGATATGGATGTGAACGTTTTCTCTGTAGCCTTCTGTATCTTCGGAACTCATTTTGTCCAGTTTCCTTTGTGCTGCAAAGATTTTGACGGATGTAATCAAACAACCCGCGCCTGCAACGCAGAATACTATAGCGGCGAGTATTGCGAAGATTTCCTTCAGGACGTAAATCAAAAAGCCGAAGCCTATTAGCAGCAGTCCTGTTATGAATATTCCCGCCGCGACACTTTTGGACGCTTGTGAAATTGCGTTTTTGTAAAAGTGAAAACTCATGAACGTCCCCTTCATATATAAAAAAATGGGTTCCCTTTGGGAACCCATTTGCCGTTTGTTTTTTAATACATGTCGCCTCCCGGAGGCATCCCGGGCGTTTTTTCCTTCTTTTCAGGAATCTCGCTGACTATTGCGTCGGTCGTCAGCAGAAGCGAAGCAATGGAAGCTCCGTTCTGCAGGGCGATTCTTTCAACCTTTGTCGGAACGATGACGCCAAAATCAATCATATCACCGTACTTTTTACGCAACGCGTCATATCCGAAGTTCTTTTGTTTGCTTTCCATAATCTTCTGGGCGACGATTGAGCCGTCGAGTCCGGCGTTTTCGGCGATTTGCTTGATTGGTGCCACGACTGCTCTTCGAACAATATCAACGCCGATTTTCGCATCCCCTGTGACCTTGACCTTATCCAGCGCCGGTAGTGCTCTGAGCATTGGCACTCCGCCTCCGGGCAGAATGCCTTCTTCTGCCGCTGCCCGGCAGGCATGTAGCGCATCTTCCACACGTGCCTTCTTTTCCTTCATCTCCGCTTCCGTCGCCGCGCCGACATTAATCTGCGCCACACCCCCGACTAATTTGGCTAACCTCTCCTGCAGTTTTTCAATGTCATAGTCGCTGGTGGATTTATCAATCTCGCTTTTAATCTGCTCAATCCTGCCTTTGATGGCCGCCGTGCTGCCGCCCCCTTCGATAATGGTGGTGGCGTCTTTGTCGATAGTAATTCGTTTTGCTCTGCCGAGTTGTGTCAGTTCGATGTTCTCCAACTGCAATCCGAGATCCTCAAAGATTGCGTCACCGCCGGTCAGAACGGCGATATCGCTGAGCAGGGCTTTTCGCCTGTCACCAAAACCGGGCGCCTTCACGGCGGCCACCTGAAGCACGCCCCGCAGCTTATTGACCACAAGCGTTGCCAGTGCTTCGCCCTCAACATCTTCGGCGATAACCAACAAAGGCTTGCCCTGTTTGGCTACCTTCTCAAGCAGCGGTACAAGCGACTTGACCGAACTGATTTTCTTCTCGTGCACTAAGATGTAGGGCTTTTCCAGCACGACCGTCATGTTCTCCAGGTCGTTGATAAAGTGGGGACTAAGATAACCTTTGTCGAACTGCATACCCTCGACCAGCTCGACCGTTGTTTCCAGTGACTGGCCTTCTTCTACGGTGATAACACCATCCTTGCCGACTTTGTCCATCGCCTCGGCTAATTTTTTGCCGATTTCAGCATCCTGGTTTGCTGAGCACGTTGCGACCTGTTCGAACTGTTTGCTCGAAACGATAGGCGTGCTCATTTTGTGCAGTTCATTGACGATTGCTTCGACACCTGCCTCGATGCCGCGTTTGACTTGCATTGCATTTGCGCCGGCCGTGATGTTTTTAAGCCCTTCGTCGAAGATGCTCTCTGCCAGAATGGTTGCCGTCGTTGTCCCGTCGCCGGCCACGCTGGATGTCTTCGAGGCCACCTCCTTGACCATTTGTGCGCCCATATTCTCGTAGGAATCTTCCAGTTCAATCTCTTTTGCAACTGTTACGCCGTCTTTCGTGACGGTGGGCGAGCCGAACGATTTCTCCAGAACCACATTTCTGCCGCACGGCCCAAGGGTGATCTTGACCGCCTTTGAGAGTTTCTTCACACCCTCTCGTACAGCCGCGCGTGCGTCACTGCCAAAAGCTATTTTTTTAGCTGCCATTTCTTTTTGTCTCCTTTTTTCTTATGTAGTATCGCGCTTTGTCTCTTGTGCGACGCTCCTTGCGCACAGCGCACTACGAATTAAAGTTCCTTTTTTACTTTTCAATTACTGCCATAATATCCGACTCGTCCATAATCAGATATTCTTTGCCCTCTATCTTTATCTCCGTTCCGGCATAGCTTGTAAAAAGCACCGTCTCGCCCTTTTTCACCTGTACCTTTTGGCGTGTTCCGTCGTCGAGTAATTTGCCCTCACCCACACTGATTATTTTGCCTCTTTGTGGCTTTTCTTTGGCGGCGTCCGGCAGCACTATTCCGCCGGCGGTCTTGGTCTCCGCCTCGAGACGCTGAACAAGCACTTTGTCTGCCAATGGTCGAATCTTCATTATTTCCTTACTCCTTTCAAAAACCTTTCTGACTTTTTACTTATCTTTACTTTTCCCGCTGTCGTAAAACTTTACACAGTTATTACGCGAATATATCACTGTTATACTTTTTTATAAACAGCCTGTTTAGTTGCTCACGCAGAATATTCATATCAACCGGCTTCTCAATAACGCTGAAGACATCAAGCCGCAGCGCCTTGCTGAGCATTGTCTCGCCGACTGTGGTTGTCAGTAAGATGCACGGCAGCAGCGGGTAATCTATGCGGATAATCTTCACCGTTGTCAGCCCGTTTGATTTTTCCGAGTCCAGATCTACAATCGTGGTATGAATTCGTCTTTGCTCGATTATACTGACGAATTCATCCGTGTTCTCAGCAACCAGCAAATTTACACCTCTGGGCTCAAATAGGTTGCGCACAGCCAGTGGCCAGGCCCAGTTGGCGCTGCTGGCCAGAACGTTGATTTCTTCAAGTTTTGGCAAGTTCGAGACCATATCCGTACTAAATAATCTTTTTATTGCAAATATTGTGCCAAATACACCGAGGCATAACCGAGCTTACATAAGTGTTTGTTATAAAAGTGCTTGTGTTGTGATGGTCTGTGCAGCCCGACTCTGGCAAAATTGCAGCCACCCCATATTCTCCTGTCAGCTTGGCAGGATTATCATCGCTGCGAAAGCACGAACCCGTTGCGCATATCCTTCACGCTCTGGACTTATGGTATGGGTATTTCCTCACGGCAGAATGGGATTTTTACTATACTCTCCGACGCAACAACCTCCAGCTCGCATTTATTCAACTTGGATATATCTTCGTCAAAGTCGAACGTCCAGTTTCCAGCCCAGCCACCGCTTCCACGTTTTTTAACCTTACTTCCATCATCCTTGATCATGTAGATTGACGTTATTTTTTGGGCGTTCTCATCGATTGATATCTCAAGTTTACGGTCCTGAATGGATTTTATTCTGAAATTCAATTTGTCCAGGATCGGATTTCTTGTGGACTCTTGTCCGACCAGTTCTTGAATGTTTTCCAGAACGACCAGTTCCTTAACGACATCTGTAATTACCTCTACATAACCTTCAAGATTCTTCAGCTTCTTGGCGTTTTTAGACGGTGCCTTTTCCCTTAGTTTGAATTCCTTTTTTTTCTGATGCTCGTATATTTTGCCTTGGAACACCGAAGGCTCCTCGCTTGTTACCAGATCGTTGTTCAGGTCATCTAATAAACTCAGCAATACAGGTTTATTGTGCCGTATGGGATGATGGCCTTCATTCCAGCTCAACTCAATCCCAATCTCTGTATACGACTGCTTGGTTATATCTGTACCGTCAATCTTTTTAGCTCTTTGCACCGAAACCCAGGTCACCTCCGCGGCCAGTCCAGCCGAATCTTTTTGGACTTTCTTTTCTTCGACGGCCTTCTCTGGCAAAGCAGTAACCTTCAATGGCAGGCTAAGTTTTAGCTCCGAAGCATTGAAAACAGCAAATCCGCTGCCTTTGTCCGGGCCTTCTATAAATTGCTTGGTCTTCGCAAGTCCCGACTTATTCCGCAAATCTATGGCCCAGCTAACCGTATTCTTGGCTTTGTCCCAATGCCCGTTAGTTTTCTCGACCTCTGTCGGCAGATGAACCGTTCTGCTGATATGCAGTCCTTTTGCCATACCGTAGAGTTGTGTAAGATTAGGCCCGCCACCGCCTGATTGTTCCATATCGCAATAAATTGCGGCCTTGCCTTCGCCGGCCGGTGAAATTCTTAATTTGAGAGTATCTCGGCAAAATTCAGAAAGAAAAAATTGTTCTGCACTGCTAAATGTACCTTCAAGTTGGATGGTTCTTCCGCCGTCCGGCAGTTCGGTCTGGGTAATTGAGCTTATATCGATGGCAGAGCCGACCTGTTCCAACACCTTTTCCTTAATAACAGGCGGGATATTCTCGTTATTGCTGCCCTCTGAAGTAGCTACGATAAGTCTTTCTGATATGACAAGCTTTTCCTTCACCGTCCCGCTACCGTCCGAATTCAGTATGATTTCAGCCTCATCTTCATAACAGCCGCCAATAAAGAACGCGCAGAACAAAATCAGCAACATTTTCCGTAAAACAGCCATCTTTCTGTCTCCTTAAAAAATTCTACTATATAATACGGTTCCCATCCCACTTTTATTCGGTTAAGTTATTCAAAATTCTCTCATACGTCAAATCAAATCCACAAAAGTCCGTGCAATCCGCTGAATCAGTGTTTAAAATTGTAGCTGTGAAATCTCATGTTGAATATTCAAAGTTGGTTACGCTTTTCTATGCTTCCAGACCAAAGTTCTTGGTCGCCAGCGTAGCCCCTGTCTTGGTTGGCTCTTGTCTGGGCTGCGCGACTGTGGGTTCTTTCGACTGGCTCCTATTTATCTTGGCGTTGCTGGGAATGATGGCAATCCATTCAGGCGCGAATATGGCCAACGATTACTTCGACCACCTCTCGGGAAATGACTGGGCCAATAGAAATCCCACGCCTTTTTCGGGTGGTAGCCGTTATATCCAGGATGGTATTCTTACGCCAAAAACGATATTGCTCACCGCCCTTATCGCCCTGGCGTTCGGTTCGGCAATGGGAGTCGTTATTATCATCCTGACGGAGAGTGCCTTTATTCTGATTCTCGGCATAATTGGTTTGCTCGGCGCCTTTTTCTATACGGCCCCGCCTCTTAAGCTCGGCTATCGTTATATTGGCGAGTTCGTCATTGCACTTTTGTTCGGAGTGTTTCCGGTATACGGCTCATACTATTTGCAGACGGGAGTGATTGATACTATTCCGCTTCTTCCCGCGTTAATTGTTGGAATATTGATTTTCCTGGTGATTCTGATAAATGAATTCCCGGATTTGAACGCCGATGCCGCGGTGGACAAGAAAACACTTGTAGTTCATTTCGGCATCCCGGCTTCCGCCTGGATTTACCGCTCGGCACTTGTCGCCGGCTTTCTCATTGCGGCAGCTATGATGATTTACTCTTCAATGTTCTTTGCAGGATTATTTTATTTGATTACATTACCAATCGCTGTCTTGGCGATAAAGGCTGCGAACAAAAAAGATTTGGCCAAGCCCGGCCAATACCGCGCCAGCCAAATCACAGTACTTTTCCACGCAGTCGGCTCCTTGGCCCTTACGGTTGGTTTTGTCATCACAGCCCTACGAAACTCGTCACTATAAACGTAGCTGCCGAGCTTGTAGCAAGTCATTGTATTACCTTATAAAGTGCTGGTTCAAAGGTGCTTTGTCCTTGTTTTTAATACTAAAATATGATATATTGATACTATTAAATGAACAGGAGGATGAAAATCAAAAAGTCGGTTTTAACATTCGCCTTTTTCCTTGTAATTGCTGCTGTTGCAGCCGAACGCTCGTTTGCCGGTGGCTGGCCGCTTAATTCCGACAGTGTGGTTTTCCAGGCTTTTTACTGGGACGTGCCGGAGGGGGGAAACTGGTATAACACTATTGCAGGCAAGGCCGACGAATTAAAATCAGCAGGTTTTACCCATTTCTGGTTCCCGCCTCCCACAAAAGGTGACAGCGGCGGTTACTCAATGGGCTATGACCTCTATGACCATTACGACTTGGGTCAATACGACCAAAAAGGTACGGTTGAAACTCGCTTTGGCAGCCTCTCAGAGTTGCAAACGGCTGCGGCAGCCTGTGGCAATGTCCTTCTTGACCTGGTAGCAAACCACATGGATGGCGCAGATGCACAATGTCAGGACCCAACAGATGGAAAGTGGTACTGGCAGAGCTTTCAATACGTCCACGGCAACTTCTGGAAGAGCTGCTTGGACTTTCATGGGGGATATCCCGATGATTGCGACTTATGCAACGGAAATGATGACATTCCATACATGGAATTCCAGGATATTTGCCACAACTCTTCATATATGTTTAACGGCCTCAGAGTCTGGGCAATTTGGCTGAAAACTACGGTGGGTAATGTATCAGGCTTCAGGCTTGATGCGGTCAAGCACTTCAGTTGGGATATGTCTAAGGAATTCGGCACTATCGGCAGTTGCATAGGAGAATATTGGGATAGCAAAGACAATATTCACAACTGGATGGGCCATACGGGAAATTACGCCTTTGACTTCCCTTTATATTACACGATGAAGGATGAATCCGCCGCAGCTCTCGATGGTGCCGGTCTTTGTTCGGACCGCGGCGTCAGTTTCGTTGCCAACCATGATGAAGACTGGATTGGTCAAAAATACAGAGCCTATGGCTTTATCCTCTATATTACCCCGATTCCCTGTGTGTTCTGGAAGGACTGGTTTAATCCTTCATTACAACCTGATATCCGCCGGGCCTTGGATGCAAGACGGTCGTTCGATTTCAGCGGCACAAAAACCATCTACAAAACCACAGATTTCATTATCTTCAGAAATAATGGCCCGGTCTTTGGTTGTTTCAATAGCGCAGGTTCTATACGTAACGGCACCATAAAAACCGCTCCGAATCAAACATACACTGCAATCGCTTGGGGCCCCGGCAGCAAACCGGCCGACGTTATGTCGGACGCGGATGGCGACCTGACTCTTTCGGCACCCGCTGGTGGGTATTGCTACTGGTATGGTGGCGGCTATGCAAGTAAGTATGATGCGATTTATGTCCCCGGCGATAACGAACAAATCTTTGGAACCTGGTGGTATTTCAGCCAGGCCAACAGGATGAAATCCATCGCCGACTATACCTGGCGGTGGGAAACTAACATCTCTCAGCCGACGTCTGTTGAATACAAGTTTGCGATGAACGGCTCCTGGTCGATAAACCGCGGCTTGGGAAATACCTCCGGCCCAGACCTGTGCCAGCACAATTGGAATCTCACACAGGATGGTGCTAATATCGCCTCAAACCTTCCACGAGGAATCTGCGTATGGGAATATTACGAAAATACGGGAACCTCCAGATTATACACCGTTGATTTTAACGCCGACGGCAACATAAATCTTGACGACCTTTCATTCATGGCCAAACACTGGGGCAGCCGTAATTGCGCCCAATCAAACTGCTGCGACGGCACCGATCTTAATAACAGCGGTTCTGTGGACCTCTATGATTTGGCTCGACTTCTCGAATATTGGCTCCACAGTATTAGCCCGTAGCATATTTGCCGGTGCTCACCAAGTCACCAACCCAGGCGTACAGCGGATTTGCGCCGATAGATAACCCTGCATCTTTGCAAGTAACGGCCCGCTTTTTCCCATTTTGCAGCCTTGCTACGAAATCTTGAGCATTTTTGCACTTTATTTCAGCCAGCCGGCGCGTTTACGAGAATTGACCACTACTAACCTGTGAAAATCTGATTGACCTTATTGAGCAGTCGACTTAAACTTACCTGTCATGGACAGGCGAATCATAATAAATGCAGATGACTTCGGCCTATGCGAAGGAGTAAACGAGGCCGTAGCTCAGGCCCATAGCGAAGGTGTGCTTACCAGCGCGACGATTATGGCCAATATGCCGGCCGCCAGCGAAGCTGTCAAAATTGCAAAGGAAATGCCCACTCTTGGTGTCGGTGTTCATCTTAATCTAACCGAAGGCCCACCGGTATCAGAAGAGGCCTGTGTCGAACGTTTAATCGATGCGGACGGCCGGTTTGCCTGCTCGCCGATCAGGCTTTCACTATTGTCTCTGGCGGGACACAGGATTCGAAATGCGATTCGAGCCGAATTGGCCGCCCAAATACAGTGGCTTATTGACCGCGGCTTAAAGCCAACCCACCTGGATTCGCATGAACATATACACGCAATCCCAGCTTTGTTCTCGATTGTGTACCAATTGGCCGGGCGTTTTGGAATCCGTGCTGTACGCTGGCCCTTTGAGCCGGAAGAACTTTCACGAACACCCTGGCCGCTGACAAGTGAGGACGGCAGGGCGAAGGCCTTGAAGGTCAGGATTATGGCGAAGATAAACCGGGTGCAGAACAAGGATTTTTTGAAAAACGATATCCTGTTTGGGTTAGCCCATACTGGTAAAATAGACGTTAATTTTTTTAAGGCCATTGCTTTATATAATTCGGCGGCAACCGCGGAAATAATGACTCATCCGGGAATTGACGACGGCCCGGACACGAATGAGAGCAGGCTGCAGCACCATCGAAGGGTTGAGCTGGAAGCCCTTTGCAGCGACAAGACAAAACAATATTTCAAAGACGCGAAAGTAAGACTCGTGCATTATGGTCAAATTTAGAATTTTTTCATTATTGGAACGCTAATATTAAGTACGAAAAACTTCGACGATTTAGTTTGTCAGCATGGGTTTTTTCATTTATTTTTTAGGTTTTTTACATTCCTTTAACACCAAGATTAAATACAAAAAATTCCTTCGATTTAGTTTATCAGCTTGATTATTTCATCGATGTTGTTCGGTGCCTCTATAGGCGGATTGCTGAACTTTCCCTGTTTTTCCTTATGGTAGTCGACAGTTACGTTGGGGTCTTTTAGGGGGTGACCCGTCAGGACGCAGGCGATACGCTCATTTTTGTCGATGATGCCTTTGGCTATAAGGTTTTTTAGGCCTGCTATAGTTGCGGCCGAGGCCGGCTCGCAGCCCAGGCCGAACTTGCCGATAATTGCTTTTGCATCGAGGATTTCTTCGTCGGTTACGGCACGAACGATGCCGTTACATATATGAATCGATCGCAGGCATTTTTTGAGATTGACCGGGCGGGAGATTTCTATGGCCGAGGCACAGGTATGGGGTGAAAAGTTTTTGGCGGTCAGGGCGGCGTAATAGTCGTCGATGATTGCCTGATTAACTTTGCCATCGTTCCAGATGAGCTTTTTATTATTGACCAGCTCGGTCAGGGTATCTGCTCCGGTGGCATTAATAATGGCCATTCGCGGTATTCGCTCGATAAGGTCGAGCTGTTTTAATTCGTAAAAGGCTTTGCCGAAGGCGCTGGAATTTCCCAGATTGCCGCCGGGTACGATAATCCAATCGGGCACATCCCAGCCGAGGCCTTCGATGATTCGGTACATTATGGTTTTCTGGCCTTCGAGGCGGAACGGATTTAACGAGTTGAGCAGATACAGGCCCAGCTTCGTGCAGACATCCTGTACCTGTCGCATGCAATCGTCGAAATCTCCCTGTATTTGGATTGTGTGGGCGCCGTAATCCATTGCCTGGCTGAGCTTGCCGAAGGCGATACGTCCCGAGCCGATGAAGACGGTGCATTTGAGGCCGCAGTGGTGTGCATAGAGTGCCACCGATGCCGAAGTATTGCCCGTTGATGCACATGCGCTTGATTTTGCTCCGACCATTTTTGCGTGGCTGAACGCCGCGGTCATTCCGTTATCTTTGAATGAGCCGGAGGGATTCAGGCCCTCGTATTGGAGATATAAACATCCCGGTTTTACGCCGGCATATTCGGCGACGGCGTCGTTTTGCTGCAGGATTGTCTGGCCTTCGCCTATTGTTATTTTGTTTTTGTCGTCGCAGAAGCTAAGCAGCTCGCGGAAACGCCATACTCCGGAGAAGTCAAGAGGGTTATTTTTGTTGGCCCAGCGTTTTGCAAAGTCGCTCAATTTGGCGGGGATTGTGATTTTATCCCAGTTGTATTGGGCATCCAGCAATTCGCCGCAGTTGGGGCACTTGAACAGGGCTTGGCCGCAGTCGAATTCGGCGCCGCAATCGGGATTAATACATTTTTGAAAAGCGTTATTGGCGATACTCATAGACAAATTCCTTAGCAAGTTCACAAGATTTAGATGCAATTGTAAACAAAAAGCAGAACCAATGGTACAAAAATTGGCTTTGATTGAGTATGTTTTGGCTTTGAATTGGCTTTGTTTGGCTTTGTTTTTTCCCACTTGACCAAGTGTCCATTTGTTCATAATCCCTTGTTAATACTTTACTTACGTTTACTTGACTTTTTTGGAAATTGGCTTTGTTTGTTAAAAAAGGGTGAATTTGTAGAGGATTCTCTACAATTGTAGAGGCAACAGAACAGTTGACAGGTGACAGTTGAGCAGTAGAGCTTAGTTCGTGGCTAATGAGGAAAAATGCAAAAATTAAAGTAGAAAACGCAAAACCAAAGCTCAAAATGTAAAACGATCTTCTTGTCATTTGATTACTTTTATTTCGCTCCAAGAATATTTATGAACCATGCCTTTATGCTTGTAAATGGTTAAACGGCAATTCGGATTCGGTATTTACTTTTCGTATGAGGCGGAGTCTTTGAAACTCGAGGAGCGTTTTGTAGAGGCTGTTCTCAATTCGGCGTTCGTACATGAGGAGGCGATCGAGGACCCTTGAATTGGAGAAATCCTTTATTGCCAGACGACCAAGGTCCAGATCGGCAGGCGGGTCAGATGAGGCGGTTTTGGGTTGATTGGTGTTTTTGAAAAACAATGATTGGGTGAGCTTCGCTAATGGGCTGGTTTTATTATCAGCGTTCATTGCGTCTATTGTCTGGGCCTGTATGAGGCCGATGCGTTTTAGCCGCCATGAAAGGATGACAATGCGTTCTGCGAGCATGGATTCCATCGGACTTTCGGGTGCCAGCTCACTTAGAAACTGGTCGCGATAGAGGTCGAAATCGGCCTTTCTTTCGGTGCTGATAACGGCCTGACGAGCTAAAAGGCCGTGTTTTAGAGCGTTATGAGAGACTGCGGCCTTGCCTTCGGGGGTGCGAGGGCCGGTAGATTTTTGACAATTACGACGGTTTGCGATGATTTTGGCTTCGGTTGCCATGAATATCTCCTCTTTACTTTAAATTCACGATTTTGTGTTAGTTGTAATGTCTTATTGCATAATGAGTGATATGGCAGTTTGAAATTCGAAATCCTAATATCGAAATCCGAAACAATATCAAAATTTAAATGACCAAAATTCAAAACTCCGGCTTTTTTGCCAGAAAAATAGGTTTTTGACGTGTATCTGCTGATACGAAAACCTGGGCCTTCTGGCCCTGAATCCTTGCCACTTGGTGGCTTACGACTTGCCCTTCCGGACTATTCGTGCGGGGCTCCGCTATGTTTAGTATCCAGTATTTAGTATTCAGTATATAGCTGGTTGAGGCCAAAAGGCCTGATTCCTTACTTTTAACTGCTCCATTTTACATTCTATATTCTCAATTCTCTATTTCTATTTATATTATACCGAATTTGCCAGGAATGTTCAATAAAAATCTAACTTTTTTAAGAAAAAAATTTGCTCTTTGCTTGATTCCTGATGCTCGATACTCGATTCACGATGCTCGATGCCGGATGCGGGATAAACATGATTGGTGCGATTTATCGCAGCCTACCTACTGAGGGTGCAGGCGGACGACTTTATTGCAGTTTCATTCCTTCCCAAGCAACAAGTCTACAAATCAACCACCGATTCCCAAAAGGACTCTCTCAAGCCAGTCAACAGCGTCTTCATCATCCCTAAGGTTATCGAGAAATACGTTTAGCCATTCACTTGGGCGCATAACGTTAATTCCAAATCCCGCGAGTTGCTTTTTATGTACCAAGATATCATTATCCGATGTGAGCAAAACATCAGCATCTCCGCGGGCAAACTCACGTACAATTACTCTATCGTCAGGATCATCTATGAAATCGAAACTGAGCGGATCAAAAAGGAGAAGCTCACGCAAGTATACAGGCTCGTGAAGAACCCGACCATTCTTAAGCCCTTTCGCAAAGAGCCTCCAAGCGGCCTGCGTTGCTCGTGCTTTATCATCATTTCTGAGCCTTAGCTCTGCATATGAGGCATCACTTGGTAAGAAATCCAGGTCGAATGTCCTGCACAAGGTTCGGATCATTTGGGAAGGCATGGTAAGCCCACTCGTAGTTCCCATAATCCCATCCCTCAGCTTCATCCCCGATTCTGCGGATGTAGTAAATCTGGTTCGTGTCAAAGTAAATCTTTTTCATCGATCTTTGTGTTTAGGACCATACTCCACTAAAAACATTGTGGAGCCAACGTTATATATTTCATTATTATGTACCCAGTTTTTCGCTAACATAATTGATGCGATGCATCGCACCCTTTTATTATGATTCTTTCGTTTCTCGCATATTGTTCTCCAAATGGATGCGTCAAAAATCACTTCGGCCCACATCCGTGAGCGTTAGAGTATCTAAAGAGAATCTTTTTGTCAACAAGAATAATTGCGGGGCAGGCTATATAAATGATTAAGGATTATTGATTAATGATGATTTGATGATTTGTAGAGATTCTTCGCTTCACTTCGTTTCGCTCAGAATGACAAAAAGACGGATTCGTTGCCGCGGTCTCTTAGATCGAAATTGAGTTAAATATTCAAAAACAGCAAAAAAAAGAGATTTTTTTTGAAGTGAAACGGAGGCCTCAGTTGTTTTGTAAATAACGATCGATCGTTCCAAGAGCATATTATATTGCTCACCGGATTCTGTTCCGGAGCTGTTTGAGACGGAGACATCTTAATGATTACTTTTGAGAAAAAAGAAGAGGTAGTGCCAATTTGCCAGCATTGCAAAAAAGAGCTTACGACCATATGGTTTCAGCAATTCAAAGGCGACCTGGGCAAGCGCTGCATCTACTTTTGTCCTCAGTGCAAGTCCTGTCTTGGCGTTTCTCATAGAAAAGGAATTGCGCCATTTGGTTTATGAGCCTATCTATCACGGTTTTAGACGTCTGCGGAGTTTTAGCTCCTACCGACGCCAAAATTGATGTACAATAAGAAAGGTGCAATCATGGATTTACAAAGCTTAGTTGCATCGGGTAAGAAGGCTAAGCGGGAAACAGAGGATTATATAAATCACCATATCCATGACCAAACCAAGGGATGGCCGGTATTATCTCGTATTGCCAAAGATTTTGCCTCGAAATGGGAGTCGCTTGTGCTGGAAGACAAATTACTTGTTTGGAAATTTAAGCATGGCAGCAAGGATGCACTCCGTCATATCTATGAGAAGTACAGAGATGATCTATTGCGGATAGCAGCCGGTCTTTTGAACGATACCAGTACTGCCGAGGACATTGTACAAGATGTCTTTGTGGTCTTTGTTCGCTCAGCAAAACAGTTCCATCTTACAGGCAGTCTCAAGGGCTATTTAGCGAGATGCGTTGCCAACCGAGCACGTAATGTAAACCTTTCGAGACGACGAAGGCAAACTGTAAGAATGGATGATATCGAACCAATTGCATCAGATTTCAAAAGGCCGGACCAATGGATTATATGCAGCGAAGAGTTTACGAAGTTGAGCTCCGCAATGACAGATCTGCCGTACGAGCAGCGAGAGGCAGTTATCCTACATATTCACGGGGGAATGAAATTTAGAGAAATAGGCAAACTGCAGGATGTGTCAGGTAAAACAGCCCAAAGCAGATTTCGTTATGGATTCAATAAACTGCGGTCAATTTTAGGTATTGAGGTGGCAAAATGAGACCAGC
>SMTZ1_10000571_pt1 | contig 35041 bp, 34 predicted proteins | sample DeeMarSWOR136_30_FD_25667 | JGI IMG/M metagenome (IMG submission 25667)
GCCTTCGATTAGGCCGGGGATGTCAGCTACAACGAACCGCCGAAAGTCGCTTAGCTCAACGATGCCGAGGACCGGCTCGATAGTAGTAAAGGGATAATCGGCTATTTTTGGCCTTGCGGCTGAGCAGCGGGAGATGAGTGTGCTTTTGCCGGCATTGGGCATACCGACCAGGCCGACATCGGCGATGAGCTTCAGTTCAAGTCTTATATTCCTTTCCTGGCCCTCTTTGCCGGGCTCGGTCTGCCTCGGGGCCTGATTTGTTGATGTTGCGAAGGCCTTATTTCCTCTTCCGCCTTTACCGCCACGGCAGACGCAAACTTTCATTCCTACCTCGTTGAGGTCCTTTAGCAACAGTTCCAAATCGGTATCATAAATGAGTGTTCCGGGGGGAACGGGGATTATCAGGTCTTTACCATTTGCACCGTGTTTATTTGCACCTGAGCCGGGTTGGCCATTTTGAGCACGCCAGTGATGTTTTCCGGCAAAATCCAACAAGGTGTCGAGGTTTTCGGCCGCCTCGAAATAGACGTTTCCCCCCTTACCGCCGTCTCCGCCATCGGGGCCGCCCTTAGGAACGTACTTTTCGCGGCGAAAGCTCAGGCAGCCATTGCCGCCGTCGCCCGCCTTGACCCAGATTTCTGCCTTGTCTATAAACATAACGCTCGTAATTCGTGGTTCGGGTACCGTAATGCTTCAGAAGCACTTCCTTAACCGGAATTTATTATAGCCGAGCCAGCGAGGTTTGGCACTACCAAACAGTATTCGCTCTCTTGTTTTTCTTAAAGCACCCAACCTCAGGTTTTCCTTTCTGCATCTTAACGACAAAAATTGGTTGACAAATCGCCTAATTTTGATTATCATTATTCCTTGTAGAAATTCAATGGAGGGCTGCGTTATGCACAAGCGTCTTTGCTTAGCTGTATTGACGGTTCTTTTATCAGGGCCGGCAGCAGAAGCTGATTTTCCTCCCTGTTATCCTTCCGACTGCCCACCGACGTACTTCCTGGTGGCTGAAATCGAACCGTACCATAACGATTCTTACGCCTTACTAATCAGTGACCCGTGCAACATTCCGCATGCTTACGATTTGGCTGAATATGGGCCATCTGTGGGGGAGACCATAGTGGGGGCATACGTCGAACGTTGGGATCCAAGTGATGGGGTTAACCTTAATCGGAACTATCTGGATCCGAACGCACCGTCGTGGTCCTGGTATGTGACGGAATTCTATGGATTCGCGGACTTAGCCATTGAGCTTTGCGATGGCGCCCCTACTGGCATAGAATATTTTCTTAAAGAATACCCTCTTGTCGATAAGATTCAGATTTGCTTTTGGACGTATACTGTTGTAGCCGCGCTGGGTACAGAACTAGACCCGTGGTGTTATATACTCAAGGACGATTGTACCGCCGACTTTTATGACTTCGCGATAATTGCCTCGACTTGGCCGGAGTCGGGGTGTGAGTACCCGGGCTGGTGTGGTGGAGCGGACCTGAACGTCAGCGGTAAGGTTGATTTTATTGACCTTGCGTTGTTGGCCGAAAGGTGGCTACAGCAGTAAAAAAAGGATGGTTTGAAACCATCCTTTGTATATACAGTGCTTTTTAAATGTCAATCAGTCGACGTGGACTTTTCGGCCCTGAAAACGGACTTTCCCCTCCGAAGTAGCAAATAACGTATAGTCTCTTCCCATACCGACATTTTGTCCGGGGAAGAACTTTGTGCCGCATTGCCGGACGATAATGGAACCGGCCTTTACGGTCTGGCCGCCGTACAGTTTCACACTTCTATATTGGGGATTGCTGTCCCGGCCGTTTCTCGAAGAGCCTTGTCCCTTTTTATGTGCCATAGCAAAATGCCTTTCTTATACTGAAATTTCAAATCTACCTTATTATAATCGCTCGAAATGAGTATGTCCAGCAAAATTTCCCAGCGGTTTTTTTATAGAATCGATGGATTTTACAACTATTTGGCCTGTAATATCGCTTTGATAGTATCCAATGACAGGATACCAAGGGTAGCCAGCTTTATTTTGCCTTCAGGGTCGATAAAAAAGCTGCAGGGAATACTATTTACCTGGTTGTAAGGTCTTGAAACATCGCTTCTATCGACAGACAGAACGGTATAATTGATGTTTTGTCGCTTTACGAAACCCTTTACGATTTCCGTAGTATTTGGGGGCACCGTGCTTACGTAAGAAATAGCCAGCATTGTGAGTTTGTCTTCACCGATTGTTTTTCGCAATTCGACCAGATCCGGTATCTCTCTTATGCAGGGCCCACACCAGGTTGCCCAGAAGATAAGCATGACATTTTTGCCACGATAATCACTTAATCTGTGCTGTTTGCCTGCAATGTCAGTTAAAGTGAAATCCGGCGCCACCTGGCCATACCAGGAAGTGAAAGCAATGTCCCAGTATCTTCTGTACCTTATGACGTCTTTCAAACTCATGCCTGCCGTCGGATTCTCAACGTTTGTCGCCGGTTTTTCCTGCTTATTCTGTGGATTGGTCTGCTCGGACGGCTCTTCTCTACATCCGGCCAAGAAAACGGTCGCAGCGAGCATAACTGTGGTAAACATAACCACGAGCCAATTGTGCTTTTGGGCTCTATTTTGTCTATACACTCTATTTATACTCCTGAAACTGCTACTTACCTTGAATACTATACAACAATTTTACTGGTAATTGAAGCTAAAGTTCGTAAATTTTTAGTCTTGTCGGCAATAAAAAGATTATCGAATACATATTGGCTGAACTATTAACGGGGACATAATTTGTGGCGGCTTTAAAAAATGACGATTTTACTTAATCTGTCATGTCTTTTCTCTTTTGTTCAATTTATTGTTTACTTATTAACATTTGCCGTTTATGATTTGTTTTCGCCGTGCCGGATTGCTGTTTTTCAGAAGTAAAAAAAGATTTGGATGGACGGGTCAGAAAAAGTCCCATATTTTGTCAAACTATTTTACATGTTTAGGAGTTGAACAATGAGAAGTAAGAAAAGCAGCTTGAGTAAATCGATTGTTTTAGTTACCTGCTTAATTCTGCTTGCGGCAAACACAAGTATAGTTTTTGCCGATGTTAAGCTGCCGGCAGTAATCAGTGACAACATGGTCCTGCAGCGAGGCAAGAAGATCCCGATATGGGGCTGGGCCGAGCCGGGAGAGAAGGTGAGTGTAAAAGGGAGCTGGCAATGGTTTAAGACCTCGACGAAAACAAAAGATAACGGCAAATGGATGGTTAAAATCCAGCCGCCCAAGGCCGGCGGTCCATACGAGATAGAGATCAAGGGAAATAATACTATCACTCTAAAAAATATTCTTGTCGGTGAGGTCTGGGTATGCTCCGGGCAATCAAACATGCAGTGGTCTGTGAGACAGGCGGCCAATCCCGAGCAGGAGATTGCAGCAGCCGGCTATCCAAAAATTCGGTTGTTTACGGTCAAGCGGAAGGTGGCGGACAAACCACAGCCCGACTGTGAGGGCCGCTGGATAATGTGCAGCCCGGAGACAGTGCCGGATTTTTCGGCGGTGGGCTACTTTTTCGGGCGAGAACTGCATCAGCATCTCAACGTACCGATAGGATTGATTCATACATCCTGGGGCGGCACTCCCGCTGAGGCATGGACCCGGAGGGGCGTCCTTGAATCGGAGCCGGATTGTATACCAATCCTGCAGAGATTTAACGAAGCAATGGCCAAATATCCGGAAGCAAAAAAGAAATATGATGAGAGTGTGATTGAATGGAAAGAGGATGTTAAAAAAGCCAAGGCCGAAGGCAAGAATCCTCCGAGGAGACCACGACCGCCATTCGGGCCTGGAAATCCTCATTCGCCGGCGGGTTTGTACAATGCAATGATTGCTCCACTGATTCCTTATGGCATTCGGGGAGCGATATGGTATCAGGGCGAATCGAATGCGAGCAGAGCGTATCAATATCGCAAGCTGTTTCCGGCCATGATTACAAATTGGCGCCAGGACTGGGGACAGGGCAAATTCCCGTTCCTTTTCGTGCAATTGGCTAACTTTATGGCCGTCGATTCTGAACCGGTTGATAGTGCATGGGCAGAGCTGCGAGAAGCACAGCTAATGACGCTGGCTTTACCAAAAACAGGTATGGCCGTAATTATAGACATTGGTGAGGCCAAAGATATACATCCAAAGAACAAGCAGGATGTCGGCAAGCGGTTGGCACTATGGGCTTTGGCAAAGACCTATCGCAAAAAGATGGTATATTCCGGGCCTATCTACAAATCGATGAAGACCGAAGGCAATCAGATTACTCTGGATTTTGAGCATGTTGGGGGCGGCCTCGTTGCCGGTGGAGGGGAGCCTTTGAAAGGTTTCGCCGTCGCCGGGGCCGACCGCAAATTTGTCTGGGCCGATGCTAAGGTAGAAGGCGATACTGTTGTGGTAAGCAACGATGGAATTAGCGAGCCAATTGCTGTACGGTATGGATGGGCAAACAATCCAGTATGCAATCTCTGCAATAAAGAAGGTTTGCCGGCTTCGCCGTTCCGCACGGATGACTGGCCGGGTATCACAGCCGATAAAAAATAAGAGCCATATATTGTTTTCCCCTGATTTACCTGTGGCTTTATCACTGAAGGTGAAGTTCCAACCTCTTCCGGCCTGCCAAAACGACGAAAAATCGTTTGACAAAGCAAATTTTGGTATTAGCATAAATCCCTTAAATTAGACAGCAGCACGCATTCTGTTAAAGCAGTCTTTAAGCTAAACAATATATTTATGTTCTTGCAGAGTACAAAGTGACGTTTTTGTTTGAAAATATCCTGGCCCAGGGCATTGAGCACCTCAATCTGATTCTACTGATGGGTCTGGCCATCTTTTTCGGGACGGCGGGTGCGGGCATTCTTCAAAGATTTCATATCCCAAAGGTGGTGGCATACGTAGTCATAGGGCTGATAATAGGAGAGTCCGGCCTGAACCTCATCGGCCGGGATACCGTAGAGACCCTCTCTTCATTTAATATGTTCGCTCTGGGTATCATCGGCTTTATGATAGGCGGGGAGCTGGACCGTGAGGTCTTCAAAAAGTACGGAAAGCAGTTCTTCATCATACTTTGTTCGGAAGGAATCGTTGCATTTGTAGTCGTGGCTTTTCTTTCGATGATTGTTTGCTGGTTCTTTACCAGTGACACCAAAACTTCGGTCGCTATAGGCCTTGTTCTGGGCGCCATTGCTTCGGCGACGGCACCGGCGGCAACGGCATCCGTTCTATGGGAATACAAGACCAGAGGCCCATTAACATCGACAGTCATCGCAATCGTTGCCCTTGATGATGCGCTGTCACTATTACTTTACGGCTTTGCATCGAGTATCGCTGCCGCCATTACAGGCGAAACTCACAGCTCACTATGGATGTCAATCCTGACGGCGATGTTTGAAATTGCGGGGGCCATTATCTTAGGTGTGCTCGCCGGTTTCTTACTCAGCTCTATCCTTAAGCTGATCAAGGAACCGGACAAAGCGCTGGCCTTTACCGTCTCGTCAGTGCTGCTTGTCATCGGACTGTCAATAGCATTAAAAGTCGGCTCAATCCTTGCCGCGATGACGCTGGGAGTTACAATGACCAACCTTGCTTCGCGGCGAAGACAAAATACGTTTGAGCTCATAGAGAAATTCGCCCCTCCCATTTACGTTTTGTTTTTCGTGTTGGCCGGTGCCCACCTTGTGCTCGGCGAAATAACGGGCTGGATGGTCGTAATGGTGGTGGTTTATCTCATAGGCAGAACGGGCGGCAAGTTATTGGGTTCCTGGTTCGGTGCACGTGTATCGCGCGCATCGGATGTCGTTCGCCGGTACCTCGGCATTTGCTTGCTAAGCCAGGCGGGAGTGGCGATTGGGCTTGCCATCATATCCGGACAGTTATTCACGGGACAGATTGCTCATGCAATTATCGTTATAGTGATGACAACGACCTTCGTCGTTGAAATAATCGGTCCAATGTTTGTCAGGCTTGGTGTGAAAAAGGCCGGTGAGATAGGTCTTAACATCACCGAAGAAGACCTTATCGAAACTTATCAAGTTGCCGATGTAATGGATACAGAGGTATCCTTCATTTCCACAGGTATGTCGCTGAGTGAGGTTATTCAGGTAGTAAGCAGCACCGAAAGCTTTTATTATCCCGTTGTCGATAATGATAAAAAACTTGTCGGTGCTATAACACTCGATAATATCAGAAACACTTTTGCGACACAGGAATTGAACGACTGGCTGGTGGCGCTTGATATCATGGAGCATGTCATAGCCACAGTGACGCCGAATATGGCATTGTCGGAGGCGTTGGAGAAAACCAGGCGTCTTGATATAGAGTATCTGCCGGTTATAGCTTCCGATGAGGACAAAAACTTCGTCGGAATCCTCAATTACCGTGGAGTACACAGGACACTGAGCGCAGAGGTATTGTCACGGCAGCAAAAAGCCGATAGTATACATAAGGAAAACATTTTGCACAAAGGCGGCAAAACGAAGTCCTGACAACAAGGATTTGCTTTAATCGGCGAAAGTTACATTACTATGACTAAAACTTGGAATTTTGAAATTTTCCATCTCACCGCAGGACAAGGGACTCAACAACGATGAACTTGCTATTATCAGTCGGGATAATGGTAGTGGCCGGCTTTATCGGCGGACTGGCACTGGAAAAATTAAAGCTGCCGAAGATCAGCGGTTACATCATCGTTGGCGCCTTACTGAGCCCTTCCCTTCTTAATATAATTCCAAAAGAAACCGTAGGCGAGCTGGATATCATCACAGAGATTGCTCTGGGCATCATCGCATACTTAATAGGCGGCAGCCTTAAGGCCGAATCTCTGCAGCATCTGAGGAAAAGTATTGTTTGGGTAATATTATTTCAAAGTATAGGAGCATGCTTATTAGTAACAATAGTATTATCACTCACAGGCCATTTGGTAATTCCGGAAGGAACGTTTTGGCAATACTATTTTCCGATGGCTTTTATCATCGGGGCAGTATCTTGTGCGACGGCACCGGCGGCCACTATGGCGATAGTGAGCGAAAACAAGGCAAAAGGACCCCTGAGCACGACCCTATTGGCGGTGGTAGCACTCGATGATGCAATCGCAGTTATGGCTTTTGCCGTCGCTATAGGGATATCCGGGCCACTGGTCAGCGGTGCCGGTGGAATTTCTTTTTATCAGACACTGGGGATTCCGCTTCTGCATATAGTCGAATCCATAGGGGTCGGCGCAGTTTTTGCAGTCGCCCTGATATATATCAGCAGACTTGCGAAGGCCCGTGAATTGCTTTTGGTCGTGGTGTTCGGAATGGTAATGCTTTGTGCCGGCATCAGCAGTTACCTTGAACTATCATCAATTTTAGCCAATATGGTATTGGGTTTTATCCTTGTAAACAAGGTAAGAAGAAAGGAAGTGTTTGGCGTCCTGGAAGATATCGAGGCCGCACTATATGCAGTGTTTTTTGTATTGGCCGGACTTCATTTTGACTTCCACGTTCTTAAAGCAACCGGCATAATGGCGGTGTTGATAGTTTTGACTCGATGCTTAGGCAAATATGCAGGGACATGGATTGGAGCGAAGATTTCCGGCGCGCCGGATACGGTGAGAAAGTATTTAGGTCTTGCACTACTGCCGAAAGCAGGAGTTACCATAGGTTTGGTTCTGTTAGCGTCTCTGAAGTTTCCCGGCTTTGGTGACGTTATGCTAAGCGCCGTATTGGCCTCGGCTATCATAAATGAACTGATTGCACCACCGATGGTCAAATATGCAATATCAAAGGCAGGTGAAGTAGGCCTTAATATAACGGAAGAAGATCTGATAAAAACCTATAAGGTCGCCGACGTCATGGATACCGAGCCGACAAGTATACCACAAGAGATGTCGTTAGAAGACATACTTGAGGTATTCAGCAAATCGGATAGTGTGTATTATCCGGTTATTGACAGTCAATCCCTGCTTATAGGTATAATCACAATTCCGGGCATTAAGGAGATGTTTGCGAACAGAGAATTCGCCGGCTGGCTTCTGGCCTGTGATGTTGCCGAGCCGGTACGGGATAAAACAACGCCGAACAAACCGCTTGAGGAAACAATCGAGTGGATGAGACGTTACAATCTGGATCATATTCCTGTGGTTACAAGCCAGGAAAACGATGAGTTCGCAGGAATCCTGGACTATCGCAAGATACTGCGTAAAATAAGTGCAGAAGTTTTGCATAGACGTAAAATGGCGGAAGAAATGGCACTGGCAAAAGGCGCGGTGAGTTAGTAGTCTATTAACCAGGAAACAGGAAAAATTCTAAAACGGTGTAACTTTGAGGCGTTTCTCTTTACCGAAAAACAAGAGACTTGTTCGCAATGGCCAGTTCAAAGATGTTTTGGATCGAGGCTTGCGGGCCAGTGACGGAGTGCTCACGCTGTATATGGCCAAAAATGATTGCGGCCATTCGCGATTGGGTATCTCCGTCGGCAAGTTCTGGGGCAATTCTGTTGTGCGTAATCGATTAAAACGGCTTTTAAGGGAAGCTTTTCGACAAAGCCAGGACCGGATACCGGCTGGTTTCGATTATTTGCTCATGATTTCACGCAGCCGGGGAAAATCAGATAAATCGGGCCCCGAAGAGGTGGTAAGACAATTGACTTTTGAGCAGGTAAAGTCATCATTGCTGGCCCTGGCAAGTCAGGCCAGAGAGCCAGATGGTGGAATGGAGAATCAGTGAGTCAGAAAAAATTGATGTCGATAGGTATCGCGGCAAAAAAAGCTGGTATTTCCACACAATCTCTGCAATACTACATTATGGTCGGGTTGATTGAGCCGACAGAAGTAACGTCGACCAGCAGACGGTTGTTTGATGATAAAAGTATTGAGCGAATTAAACTGATAAAGAAACTCAATAAAAGCGGCTATCCACTGCGTGCAATCAGGGAATTGTTTCTGGAAGGCCGGACGGACTTGAAAGGAAGCAAGAAGTGAGTGATTACGAAACCACCGAAAGAAGGCGTAATATTATAGTAGGGATTTTTGTAGTAGGAGCAGTATGTGCGCTTCTATGGCTGATATTTCAGTTCCGCGATATGCCGGGGGCCGTCACCAGGCTAAGCTCCTTCCCGGTCTACGTCCAATTCCCGACAGCACCCGGAGTACAGAGAGACACTCCCGTTCAATTTTGCGGCTATCAAATCGGCAGGGTAACAAAGGTTATGGCCCCGGCCGTACTCCGTGATTTGACAAGCGGGCTGGAGTATCATCAGACAAAGGTCGTTCTTAGTATTGATAAAAAATACATCAACATCCCCTCGAATGTGGATGTCAAATTAATGACGAGAGGTCTGGGGAGCAGTTATATTCAGCTTAAGCTTGATCCTGCTAATATACCGTCCCCCAATGATCCGAACGCATATTTGGCTGCCAATACGGTGCTGCAGGGCTCGACGGGTATGACCAGCGAATTTTTCCCGGAGGAAAGCCAGAAAAAGCTGGAGATGCTGGTTGATAAAATATCTACTCTCGCACAAAATCTTAACGACGTTGTCGGTGACCCCAATGCCAAAAATGACTTCAAAGCGATACTGGCTAATATGACTGATGCATCCAAAAAAGCTACAGATATGTTCGAAGAATTCAGGAAATTTTCCGTTACGGGCACGACAATTCTTAAAAACTTTGAGGACGATGCGGGCAAATTCGTTTCCGCAGTGGTTGCAACGAGTGAAGAACTGGGCAAGACCCTGGCGGAGATGAGGGTGACCCTGGAAAAAATCAACAGTGGCAAGGGCACCGCCGGCAAGCTCGTAAATGATGGACAACTGTATGAAAGCCTGGTTGAGACCAGCGAGGAAATGCGAAAGGTGCTGGAAGAGATAAAAACCTTTATGTCCAAGGCGAACGAAAAAGGTAGCTTGCCGGTTAAGGCTAAGCTTTAGTAATGCTTGTCCAATCTCCCATGCGGCGGCCTCGAATTTCGCTTATCGATTCATGTTTCACTGCTGGCAATTCTGCAAGGCGTATTTCAAGGCCCAGTCAATAAACATTGCATGATTATTATTTTTATAACTTCCATCGGGATTTTTACATTTTGTTTGAGTCTGTTTTATCTGCTCTATAATTGGCCGAGCCCTGTTACCAATGCTCTGGATTTCGCGAGCCGCGTGCAAAACTACCGTTTCTCGGCTGTCCTCCAGACCCCTCGCCAAAACAGGCAAAGCCTTTTCACATAGGTCCAGTTTGCACAATGCTCCTGCGGCGGCGAATCTGACATTGGGGCTCGAATCTTCCAGCAATTCGGTTAGTTTATCTGCGGCAGGAGCAGCCTTGGAACCAAGCGCGCCGATGGCAACAACCGCCCAGTATCTAACCGCAGGCTGCGGGACATTTAATAATTCAATCATCCTCGGAAGGGCCTCCGGTGATTTTCCTACCAGGTTGGCAGCCAATAATACACAAGCCAGACGATATTTAGTGGAAGACGGCCGGGCAATTTCATAAGGGGTGGAGCCTTCGGCGAGAATGTGCATTTGGGCCTCCGGCAGCAGGCCTGTGTCGCGTGTCTCGGTCATCCATTTGTGGAGTTCTCTTCGCATACGCTTAAGAATTCGTTGATGGTCGGACGAGTCAGCCAAATTATTTACTTCGTGCGGGTCGGCCAAAGTATTATAAAGCTCCTCTATAGGTTTGTCCGGTTGCCAGAATAACTTCTGTGTGTCGTTAAGACCGCCTTCCTTGACCACTCTGTAAAGCTCCTGCATAATTTCGGCTCTATCGGGATATTCACTCGGCTGGACATAGGGCAGATGCGGCATATAGTTGCGAATATACTTGTAGCGTTTATCACGGATGCAGCGAGACATTTCATAGACCTCATCTACACGGCTTGATGCCCCGAAAATATATTCTCGCGGTTTCCCCGTCTTATGACCAAGAAAAGGCTGACCCTGCATATAGTCGGGGACAGGTAATCCCGCAAGGCTCAATATGGTCGATGCAAAATCAACAAAACTGACCAGCCTGTCTGTTTTACGTCCTGCCTGAAGCGGCGCCAAATTTTTATACCTTTCAGGGAAACGAATAATCAGTGGAACATGGAGGCCGGAATCGTAGAGTGTCCTTTTGTGCCGGGGAACACCTAATCCATGATCAGAAAAAAAGAATACGATTGTATTATCCGCCAGGCCGTCCTCTTTGAGCTGGCCGAGTAAATCTCCGACTTGTTTGTCCATATAGGTAATCAGGTCGTAGTAGCGGTTCCAGATTTTGCGAACCATCGGAGTATCGGGATAGTATGGCGGCAGCGGGATTTTGGCCGGGTCATGAAGCTCTTCCGGTTCGAGCTTTGAGCGATACTTTGTGAAAAATTCTTCGTCGGAGCCGTTAATCTGTCCCTGATGCGTGGAGGTGAAATTGAAAACACTGAAAAACGGCTGGCCGGGCTTTCGCTTGCGCCAGTGGGCCGTTTGGCTCGATTCATCCCAGACATTTATATCGATAAAGTTGTAATCCTTTTTATAATTATTCGAACAGTAGTATCCAGCCGCCCGCAAATATTGAGGGAAACATTTGATTTCTTTGGGCAATCGTACTTCAGAGCGCAGATGCTGAGTCCCGAGAGATGTGGCATATACGCCCGTGATTAAACACGAACGTGACGGCGAACAAACTGGGGCGGTTGCATAAGCATTTGTGTATAAAAGGCCCTCGGCAGCCAATTTATCCAGATTCGGCGTAATAGCATTAGCATCGCCATAGCAGCCAAGATAGGGATTGATGTCTTCGCAGGTAATCCAAAGAATATTGGGCCTGTCTCCGAATGTTTCATCAGAAAGTCGTTTCGTTCCGTTTATACAGCCTGGAATGGTAAAGATTGAGGCGTGTAATCCCACAACTTTCAAAAAATCGCGGCGTGTGTAATTTGCCATACTAATACCTCCATTGTTTTTGCTATTTGTCCGTCTTTTTCTTCTTTTATGTTATTTACCAGCCGAGGCATAATCCGGATTCGGCCTTGGCAGTTTGGCGCCGGTAGCCCGCAGCCATTTATCCAATCTATTGTCAAGTTCCCTGACTTTCTCCGGCATTGTCTCGGAGAGGTCGTTTTTCTCCGAGAGGTCAGCCTTTAGATTAAAGAGTTCGAAAGTCCTGCCCTCGTAACGTTTTATCAACTTCCACTCGCCTGCACGGATGATGCTGTAAGGCACAATACCCCCGCGGTAATGAGGAAAGTGCCAGAAGATTTCGTCACGTGAAAGCTTGCTTGTGCCATTGGTTTTGAGATGCTTAACAAGCGATACGCCGTCGATAGCTCGGTCCTGTGGTATCGGAACATCTGCAACCTCGCAAATAGTCGGGAAATAATCGACGCTGGTAACCGGCTCATTGCTGACCGTCCCCGGCTTTATTACACCCGGCCAGCGAATAATCGCAGGTACCCGGATACCCCCTTCATACGGATGGCCCTTGCCGGCACGCAGGGGTGCGTTGTTGGTAACACCTGAAAGCCCGCCATTATCACTGGTGAAGATAAAAACTGTATTTCCCGTCAAATTGAGCTCATTAAGCGTCGAACAGATTGCACCCACGGCGTCATCGACACTCTCGATCATTGCTGCGTAAGCAGGATTTTTCTGGCCATATCGAGGTTTATCGCGGTATTTCTCCGTCAGTTTCTTTTTGGCCTGGATTGGTGTGTGGACTGCATAGTGGGCCATATAAAGGAAAAACGGTTTATCTTTATGCTCCCGAATAAAGTTGACGGCCTCATCCGCTTCCCGGTCGGTAAGGTACTCGCCCCTGCGGCGCGGCTTCAGCGTAGGGATTTGACCCTGACCTTTTCGAAAATACGGGTCAAAGTAAGTCGGCGGCTGGCCATAATCGCACCCGCCGATATTGAAATCGAAACCCTGCCTGTCCGGGTACCAGTCGTCGGCACCCAGATGCCACTTTCCGATGTGACAGGAGGTATAACCGGCCGATTCGAGGGCTTCGGCAATTGTAATCTCCTCGAGTTCCATCCATAATGCATTCGGTGGGCACAGCAGCTTTTTATTTTTGCCGCCGACATATTCGGTGGGATTTTTCTTGTAGGCAGGTATCTTGCCACCCTGGAAACGGGACCGAATCCAGTCTGTAACTCCGAGGCGGGCAGGATATCGGCCCGTCATCACGGCCGCCCTCGTCGGAGAGCAGACAGCACAGGCGGCATAGCCATCGGTGAAACGCACACCGGCAGCAGCAAGCTTGTCAATATTCGGCGTTTCATAGAAACCACCGTTAGCAGGAACGTAACAGCCGACGTCCCGCCAGCCAAGATCATCAACGAGAACTAAAACGATATTGGGCTTTTTCCCGCCCGGAAGACCTGTATGCTGTTGAGCTCCCTTCACACGCCCCGGCATTACCAGTGACGCCACGCTCAAACTTAATGTTTTTAGAAATCCACGCCGCGTGTACCTGCGTTTGTCCATTTCACTTTTCCATACAAAATGTAAATTACTCAAATTGTCAGACTTCGGGGAAGGTTAACGATTGAAAATTTTCAGTTTTTTTCATCCACCATTGCCTATCAACCAAAGGGTGATTCGCATATAAAACCCTCTTTGTTTAACATTACAGCCTATAAGCAATAACCTACCATCCCTACGGAAATTAGGCAAAAGAATTTTATTCGGATAAAAAGGCAATTTTTGTTGACAGAGGGTACAATTATTTATAGATTGTGATTATAGGCACTTGTTAATGTGAACACAAGCACAAAGTAATTGTAGTATATATATGGCAATTTAGTTTAAAAAACAGAATCTATGAGATACCGTAAGATACCAGATGAGACCATACGGCGGCTGCCGGTTTACCTGAGAAGGCTGACGTTTATGCTGAAAGAAGGGCAAAAGAGTGCTTCCAGCCACAATCTGTCCGGTCTGCTTGGTATTAATGCATGGCAGATAAGGAAGGATTTTTCCTACTTCGGCGCTTTCGGCACACCCGGCGTGGGTTATGACATTGAGAAGCTGGTAAAGCAGGTCAAGAAAATTCTCAAGCTGAATGAACCCAAGAAGGCGGCCTTAATCGGAGTCGGCAATCTGGGCTCGGCTGTTATGTCGTATGCCGGCTTTGGGATATATGATTTTAATATAGCCGCCGCTTTTGATATCAATCCCAAAAAAATCGGCAGGAAGATAAGTAATATCAGAATCGAAGACGTTTCAAATCTGCAGGTGTTGAAAAAGCAAAAAATCAATATTGCAATTATTGCGGTGCCGCGCGAGGCGGCCCAGCAAACAGCGGATGCGCTGGTCAAGGCAGGTGTAAAAGGGATCCTGAATTTTTCACCCTGCCACATAAAAGTTCCAAAGAAAGTCAAGGTAATAACCATCGATATTGCGATGGACCTTGCCCGCCTGCCGTATTATATGCCGGCAGGCTGATCCGTTAAAAATGAAAGGCATTAAGCAAAAATTAATCGCAAAATATCAGGAAACTTATGAACTATAATTAATAGTTTTCATATTTAATTTTGAGCTTTTAAAGTTGATTTGAAAGATGAAAGCTGGATTTATACGACAATTAAAGCCGTTTTTAGACACCATTGACGGGCAGATGGAGCTTTATGTTCCGAAGAAAGTCGACGAGCATTATACATATACCAAGTACGACCCTTCGTCGGAAACCGAGGTGGGACTTAACAACATACGACCCTGCACAACTGTAAAAGAATTTCTTTTTCCGGTGTGTGAGCTGGCCGCAGTTTTTCCCGAGCCCGTCGAGCCGGAGCAAATCAAACCATTTGCCGTCTTCGGGCTCAAGGACTGTGATTTACGCTCCATTGAAATCCTCGACAAGGTCTTCGCAGAGGAGGAGTATCGCGACCCGCTTTATATCAGCCGGCGCGAGAATATGTTTATCATATCATCCGATTGTTTTGAGCTTCAGGACAGCTGCTTCTGCCATCTTTGCGGCGGGCAGCCTTTTGCCCAAAGCGGTTATGATTTGAATGTCTCCCAAATAAGCGAGGGCTTCATCATAGAAGCCGACTCGGAAAAAGGACAGGAATTTATAGATAAATACTCCGAGAACTTCGACGAAGTCACCGATGCCATGCGGGCCGAACGAGACGAAAACAGGACCAGGGCACAAAAACGGCTCGAGGAAATAAACACGGAGTTTCATATTGATACACCGCTTAGAGAGATCGTCGAAAGCGGTCAGGACTCCGACGCTTTCGATGAGGATGCGCTGGACTGCGTTGAATGCCAGGGATGCACACGAATCTGCCCGACCTGTCACTGTTTCTACCTCTATGACACAAAACATAAGGATTACTTTGCCAAGATGAAGATGTGGGACGGCTGTCTGAGGAGAGCTTATGCCGAGGTGGCAGGCGGCCACAATCCTCGCAAGATGATTGGCGACAGGATCAAACATCGTCTTATGCACAAGTTCGTATACTTTCCTGATCGATACGGCCTGACCATGTGTATCGGCTGCGGCAGATGTATCGATACGTGTGCCGGGAAAATCGATATGCGCCGGACCCTGAAGAAACTGAACGAAGAGCTTAAGGGAAAAGACAGGAAAAAGGCAAAAGTGTCAAAATGAAAAATCCTTATCAACCTATAAACGCCGAAATCGTTGAGATTATAGACGAATCGCCAACGATTAAAAGCTTTGTCGTTGTTCCGGAAGAGCCCTTCAGGTTCGAGACAGGTCAGTTTGTGGAGCTGACTTTGCCCGGTGAAGGAGAAGCACCATTTACGCCTTCTTCGTCTCCGATGGATACGGAGAAGATGGAGATTTCGATAATGAAAGCCGGTCGGGTAACTGCTTTACTTCACGAGTGCAGCAAAGGGCAAAAAGTCGGTATTCGCGGGCCCTACGGCAATGGCTATCCGGTTGATGATTTTGTCGGTAAAGATGTATATATCATCGGCGGCGGTGTAGGCTTGGCGCCCATAAGGTCATTATTTTTGACTTTAGTTGAAAGAATAAAGGACTTCAAATCAGTCGTCTGCCGGTTCGGGGCCAGGACACCTGACGATTTCATTTATAAACAGACGCTCTTTGGTTCCTGGCAGAAAATCTCAGGCGTCAATATTAAACTTACCGTCGACGAGGCAAAGGATGGGTGGAAAGACAACGTCGGCGTTGTAACCAAGATACTGAATTCCAAGGATGTGAATATTGACAACGCCGTGGTGGTGGTCTGCGGCCCGCCGATTATGATGAAATTTACAACCTTGAGGCTGCTGGATTTTGGATTTGCACCTGAGAAGATATATCTTTCGATGGAGAAAAACATGAGCTGCGGGTTCGGCAAATGCGGCCACTGTATGATAGGCAAATATTACGTCTGCAAAGACGGCCCTGTTTTTACCTATGAGCAAATAAAGGACTATCGGGACATTTGGATTTAATCACGATAAACAAGCTACGGAACACGGAATTATGGGTGCGAAATTAATAATCGATTTGGCAAAATGCAAACTTCAGGGCGAATCTCACGTAGAATGTTCATACAAGCATCATCCTGAAAACAAAGGGATTGATGCACTGCTGGAAATGATTCGCTTCGCCCTGATCTGCCGCAAGTGCGAAGCCGCACCGTGTATTAAGGCCTGTCCTAACGGAGCCTTGGAAAAGGTACCTACCGAAAACGGGGATTCCGGCATACTCAAACGGGCAAATATGCTTTGCACCGCTTGCGGCAGTTGTGCGATAGCCTGCCCGTTCGGCACGATATACACGGACTTGATACCATATCCAAGCAGTGTTTGCGACGTGTGCAGAGGCAGGCTGACAGAAGGTGAAAAACCTTTGTGCGTTAATACCTGTCAGGACGGAAGTATTGATTATCGAGAGGTTGACGCTTCAAAAGAAAAGGACATGACAGAGGTCTTCGAAGATATCGTTGTAAAAGTTGCCGGCGGCGTTCTCTGGGAGCCGTTTTTGAGGGACAAGGAAAAGGCAAAGAAATGACGCATGCTTTACAAAATCTGTTCTGGATATTGATTTTCCCGGGCTTCGTGTTCACTGTGGTTCTGGGACTGGTCGCTACCTGGATAGTTCGCAAAGTCAGTGCTTTGGTACAGTGGCGTGTCGGGCCGCCCTTCTTTCAACCATTCTATGACGTTGTAAAATTAATGGGCAAGGAAGTGCTTATCCCCGAGGCGGCCCAACGAGTGGTCTTTCAGGTGGCGCCGGTTGTCGGCATGGCCGGGGCTTTGCTCCTTTCAACAATGCTTTGGCGGATAACCATCGACCCATCCAGGCTGTTTGTCGGCGACATTATTGTGGCGGTTTACCTGATGGTTCTGCCGTCCTTAGCTTTAATTCTCGGAAGCAGCGCCAGTGCCAGCCCTCACGCATCACTGGGAACAAGCAGGGAAATGAAACTGGTTATGGGTTACGAGCTATCACTGGTTCTGGCATTGATAGTGGTGCTGATAAAAAGCAGCGGCCAGCTTAGCTTAGCGGCTATTGCCGGGCAAACGCCGGTTCTTAGCATTTCAGGATTACTGGCATTTTTGGTGGCTTTATTTAGTGTTCAGGCCAAGCTCGGATTTGTCCCGTTTGATATAGCCGAAGCGGAGACGGAACTCGGAAGCGGTGTACTGATGGAATATTCCGGGGCCTTGCTGGCCGTCTGGAAGATTGTTCATGCAATGCTGCTTGTCGGCCTGCCGCTGTTTCTGGTAACGGTGTTCCTTGGAGGTTTTACGGGATCCGTTTGGGCGGGAATTGGAAAATATGTATTAGTGCTGGTCTTATTGATTCTAATTAAAAACACCAATCCGCGTGTGCGTATCGACCAGGCAATGAAGTTTTTCTGGTCTTACTGTGGTTTGGTTATGGCAATCGCTATTATCCTGGCGGTATTAGGTAATTATTATGGCCTCAATTGGCTGTAAGGTGGACTTATGAGTTGGAAAACATGGTCATTAAAGAAATCACCCTGGGTTTTCCATGTTAATGTTGGAGCCTGTAACAATTGCGACATCGAGATTGTCAACCTGCTGGCGCCGAAGTTCGACGTTGAAAGGTTCGGTATCAAACTTGTCGGCTCACCCAGGCACGCCGACGCCCTGCTTGTAACGGGTGTCGGAACGCGTCAGGCAGCCATAAGGTTGCGGGAAGTATACCGCCAGACCTCGAAACCCTGTGTTGTATTTCTTATTGGCGCGTGCCCCTGCGGAACAGGTATTTTCAGCAAGGGCTATCACGTAGTGGGCCCAGTAGACAATATTATTAAAGAGGTCGATCCCAACGCGATTATCGCCTATGTGCCGGGTTGCCCGCCAAAACCAGAAGCTATTATATCCGGTGTAGTCAAAGCATTATCCATCTTATAAGCAGAAAGAACTATGAACCAGGAAGAATTAAATAACAGGTTGTCAAAAATAAAGGACAAGCTCCTCGCATTCGAGCAGCCTTTGGATGATAGAATCATTATTTCGTGTGAGTCCGAAAAAGCTTATGCCCTTAATCAATTTCTGTTTGAGGATATCCGCGCGCGATTTGTTATCATTACAGGTATCGATGCAGATGATTGCTTTGAACTATTGTATCATTACTCATACGACCAAACCGGCTGTGTAATCACGATTAAAGCTATTGTCCGTGACCGACAGCAGCCACAAGTCGAATCTATTACGCCTTTATTACCGGCCGCAGAGTGGATAGAAAGAGAATTGCACGATGTATTAGGGATAGGCTTCAAGAATCATCCTAATCTGAAGCGATTGATCCTGGCTGACGACTGGCCGGAAGGCGTTTATCCGCTGAGGAAAGAAGTGAAAAAATGAAAAAGACCCTTAACAAACCGGTTCTCGCAGTTGGTCCGTTCCATCCGCTTCAGGAGGAGATGGAGTATTACCAGCTCACCCTCGATGGCGAAATCGTAACGGATATTGACGTAAGGTTATCATATAACCATCGCGGCGTAGAAAGAATCAGCGAAACCCTGCAGTTCGACCAGGTGCCGTTTCTGGTATCACGAATATGCGGTATCTGCTCGGCCACACACCCGCTGGCTTATGTGCAGGCGGTCGAAGATATTGCCGGTGTTACACCACCCGAGCGTGCCCTGTATGTACGGACCATCATCAACGAGCTTGAACGTATCCACAGCCACCTACTATGGGTTGGTCTCGGCGGGCACTTTATCGGTTATGACACCGTCTTTATGTGGGCGTGGAAATACCGCGAACCCGTGCTCGACCTGCTCGAAGAAATCACAGGCAATAGAAACAACTATGGAAATGTCAAAGTCGGCGGCTGTAGAGAAAATATCCAAAACGAGATTGTACCCAAGATACTCAAAGAGCTCGATGAAATTGAAAAGAAAACGGAAATGCTCACCAAGGCCGTGCTTGACGACCCTATTATACATGCCCGGCTCAAGGGTGTGGGGATATTGAGCAACAAAGATGCGCTCAATTATGCAGTAACCGGGCCAACAGCAAGAGGCAGCGGCGTTGCTATTGATGTAAGGCATGATGATCCTTATGCGGCGTATGCCGATGTGGACTGGAATGTGATTGCTCAGCCTGAAGGCGACGTCTTTGCCAAGGCGGTTGTCCGTCTGCTTGAGACACTCGAATCCATCAAGATAGTAAGACAGGCCCTGAAGAAACTTCCGGACGGCCCTGTCAGTATTGAAGTCAAGGAAATACCGCCGGGCGAGGGATTCGGTCATACTGAAGCCCCAAGGGGCGAAACGTTCCATTATGTACGCAGCGACGGTGGTAACAGACCGGTCCGTCATAAGGCCAGAGCGCCAAGCTATGTTAATGTGCCCTCCTTCAAGGCCTCTTGTATCGGCCAGCATGTTGCAGATGTTACCCTCACGCTTGCAGCGGTCGACCCCTGCTACAGTTGTACCGAGAGACTGGCTGTTGTCGATAGTCAAAGCAAGGTTATTCTCGACTATGATGCACTGCTGAAATTAAGCCGTGAGAAAACAGCACGGATAAAGGCAGAACTCGGCGCACCGGAATTCAAGTTGGAGGATATCTAAATTGGATAAGATTCTGCCGATATTAGTCTTTTTACCTCTGGCCGCAGGCTTTGGGCTGTTATTTGTGCCGAATAAATTAAGGCACTTGTCCAAAATGCTAACCTTGATTATTTCGGTAATTGCACTTGTGCTGGCCATTCGCATATTCCGCAGCGACCAACTTGACTATAGCTGGTCCCTTCTGCAAATAGGCAACGTGAAGTTAGATTTATTGTTCAGCTCCACTCCTCTGGGTGCGTTTATCCTGATGTTCGCTATGGGCTTTGGCCTGTTGATCACCCTGTATTCACTAAAAACAAAGGCAATACAAAATACGAACATCTATTATGGCGCGATCCTGCTTACAATAGGGGGTTCTGCAGGAATATTGCTTTCCAATCATTTACTCTTTTTACTGATATTCTGGGAAATCGTGACCGCGTCGCTGTATCTTTTAATTACGACAGGCGGAAAAAATTCCAATTTCGCAGCGACAAAAAGCTTTGCTATGATAGGCGTCTCAGATGCGGCTTTCCTGCTTGGAATCCTCATGACATGGTCCCTTTCCGGCACATTTGTGATTTCTGAAATTGCTCAAGGATCGATAGAAACCACTTCTTCAATACCAATTATAGCGTTTCTATTGCTCTTGACCGCGGCGATCACAAAAGCAGGCGCGCTGCCTTTACATACATGGCTGCCCACCAGTGGTGAATACGCCCCGGTATCTGCGATGGCATTATTGCCCGCTGCTATTGACAAGCTTCTGGGAATATATTTGCTGGTGGTAATCGTTCGACCCGACAGCGGGATATTCGAACTCAATTCCGGCACTTTAACAGTCATTCTGACCGTTATCGGCGCAGCTACAATCATCATTGCCGTGATGGTCGCAATGGTACAGCACAATCTCAAAAAGCTGTTGTCCTATCACGCCATTAGCCAGGTAGGTTACATGATTCTCGGTATTGCCACGATGACACCCGTTGGTATTGCCGGCGGGATATTCCACATGCTGAACAATGCCATATATAAATGTTGTTTGTTCCTGTGCGGAGGAGCAGCCGAGCAGGTAGCAGGAACCGCGGAGCTGGACAGACTTGGCGGCCTCGGCAAGAAAATGTCAATCACCTTCACTACTTGTCTGATAGCAGCGCTGAGCATTTCGGGCATCCCGCCCTTAAACGGTTTCGTCTCCAAATGGATGGTTTATCAGGGCGTAATTCAGATGGGGACCGAACAAGCCGGCACAGCAGCCAATCTGTGGCCCATCTGGCTGGCAGCAGCCATGTTTGGAAGTGCCCTCACTCTGGCCTCATTCGTAAAACTTATTCACTCGATATTTTTATCCCGCCTTCCGGACGAACTCAAAGATGTCAGGGAAGTGTCAATCTTGCAGACATTACCGATGATTGTACTTGCCGCACTGTGCGTCCTTCTCGGCGTGTTTTACCATCCGTTCCTGAAGCTGTTTATTTATCCTGCTTTAAATATTGAACCAGGTACTGCAATTTTCGGGAACTGGGACTCGATTCTGGCAACCGCACTGATAGCAATCGGTGTCGGGATTGGCTTAGTCATCTTATTTTTCGGTTTTGTGTCAAGGAAGGTACGAATCGTACCCACATGGACATGCGGTGAAGTGCAGTCCAATGAGCAGATGAGAATATCCGGGACGCATTTCTACAAGACGGTTTCGTCGATGGACGGCCTCAAACAGCTCTATTCCGGCCAGGAAAAAGGATATTTCGACCCGTATGACCAAGGTGGTAAATGCGGTCTAGGCCTGACACAATTTCTGCGATGGCTGCACTCCGGCATCCTGCCGGTTTATTTGACCTGGATTACTCTGGGATTACTAATAGTTCTGTTTATTGTATGCAAGATATGGTGAGGCAGATATGGCTGTATTCTACATCTTACTGCTGTTTATCATTATAGCAGCGATTATCGCGGTTGAAACCGACAATCTCCTCAGTTCCGTGATCTGCGTTGGTGCAATCGGCTTCGGCGGCTCACTCATGTTTCTGTTTCTAAGGGCACCGGACATCGCTATAACTCAGATTGTAGTCGAAGTGTTGGGGTTGATTATCCTGATTCGTGCGACAATCTCCAGAGACCGAACGTTTATTTCCGGTGACCGGGAATTCTTCGGTGTGGTTGTATCGGTTGTTATCATCTTCGTGATACTACTGGCCGGTATGACGGTTTTCCAAACGCTGCCCAAGTTCGGGGAACCTGCATTTTCAAATGCCCCCGAGGCTGCTTCCCAGACCTATATAAGCGAGGGTATGCAGAAAACAGGGGCTGCGAACATTGTAGCTTCGGTCATCCTGGATTTTCGTGCCTACGACACACTTGGGGAAGCAACTGTTCTGTTTACCTCAATTATCGGGGCCACCGTAATCCTGCGTAAAAAATCGAAAAAACTGCTGGAGAACCCGGACCAATGAACCCCGTTAGAAATTTCCTAACGAGATAATATACGGTAACAAAAGGTAATAAGATGGAACAAAAACAGCAAAATTCTAAAACGATACAAAATGAGGGAACCTCTAACGGGGTGAAAGGCATGACAATAATAGTAAAAACCATCAGCAGTTGGGTGAAGGTGCTCATTTTCCTGTTCGGAATCTATATTATCCTTTTCGGTCATCTTACACCCGGCGGTGGATTTGCAGGCGGTGTAATTTTAGCTTCTTCATACGTGCTGCTTATGCTGGCCTTCGGCAGAGAACTGGCTGAAGAAAACCTTTCTCTGCCTGTTGCATCCAAACTTGACTGCGTCGGCGCTTTGTTGTTTGCAGGAGTGGCCCTTTGCGGGCTGTTATTCGGCACAGCCAGCTTTTTCTGGAACTTTATCCACCAAAAATACCTGACGGGCACGGAATACGAATTTAACCTCGTAAGTGCGGGCACTATACCATTATCCAATATTGCTATTGGCTTGAAGGTCGGTGCATCGCTGTTTCTGGTCGTTCTTGCTCTTTCAATATTCAGACCTGATACGCCGAACGGTCAAAAGGAGTAAAACCAATGCTGTATGCGTTATGTTTTTTGCTGTTTATGATTGGGCTGTACTGTGCAGTCGTCAAAAAAAATATGGTTAAGATTGTAATCGGTATTCTGGTTATGGAATACGCCGTCAATCTTTTTCTGATTATGCTTGGGTACCGTTCCGGCGGTGTAGCACCAATAGTTGATAAGAGCCAAATGGACCTGGGGACCGGCCAGATTGCCGCCGATTTTCTTAGTAGTTCGGTCGATCCTCTACCACAGGCCCTTGTGCTCACGGCTATCGTTATTAGTCTGGGATCATTAGCACTTATGATTTCATTATGCATTAGAACATACGAAAAATATGGCACCTTCGACATTACCCAAATAAGGAGACTGAAAGGATGATTGTACCGCTGCCGGTTTTCGTTGCTATTCCTCTGGCCACGGCGTTTTTGCTTCCGATTTTCGGCAAAAAAGGCAAATCCGTTGCAACGGTTTTGGCCAATTTGGCAACCATCTCACTGCTGGTGTTGTCCGTTGCTTCGGTCGGCCAAAGCCGTGTCTATGAAATAGGCAAGTGGTCCATCCCGCTTGGTATTAATCTTGTGCTTGACGGTCTGAGCTCGTTGTTGCTTCTGGCTATCAGTGTTGTCAGTGCCGCGGCGATGTTTTTCAGTGTAAGGTATATGGAACAATACACCGCCAAGTCGAAATACCTGAGCCTGTTTATGCTTATGGTCGCCGGTATGAACGGCGTGGTTCTTTCGGGTGACATTTTCAATCTGTTTGTATTCCTGGAAATCGCATCACTGGCCTCTTACGCACTGGTTGCTTTTGGCTGCGGGCACGAAGAACTGGAGGCGGCTTTCAAATATATGGTCTTAGGCAGCATCGGTTCGATATTTATTCTCTTTGCGGTAGCCCTTGTCTATGGCAACACGGGTTCGCTTAATATGGCCTACATCGGCAAAGCAATCCAGAGTGCCGGTTTAAATAAGGGCCTTACCTTCGCTCTGGGTTTGTTTATTGTCGGCTTCGGCCTGAAAGCCGCCCTTATGCCGTTCCACGCCTGGCTGCCCGATGCACATCCATCGGCCCCCGCCCCGATTTCCGCTATGCTGTCCGGAGTGATAATAAAAGCTCTTGGTGTATATGCACTTGCCCGCATAGTATTCAATGTCTTCGGCGTCTCTATCCCAATAGGTTGGCTATTGATAGCTCTTGGTCTTCTGAGTATGGTTGCCGGCGCATTTCTGGCCATAGGACAGTGGGACTTAAAACGGCTTCTGGCATATTCGAGCATCAGCCAGATAGGTTATGTAGTTCTCGGCATCGGTCTCGGCGGCCTTATCATCGCAAAAGACGGCAATATAGCCTGGGCTTCACTGGCTATGCTTGGCGGCCTGTTCCATCTGATTAATCATGCGGTTTATAAGTCTTTGTTATTCTTAACCAGCGGCTCCATCCAGATGTCAACCGGCACAAGACAATTAAAAGAAATGGGTGGATTGGCCGGGAAACTGCCTGTTACCCGTGCAAGCTGTACGGTTGCTTCGGCCTCCATCGCGGGCATCCCGCCTTTCAGCGGATTCTGGAGCAAGCTGATTCTGGTAATCGCAGCGGTCCAGGCTCATTTTTACTGGATCGCTGCAATAATTGTTTTCGTGAGCCTTTGCACTCTGATTATGTATCTAAAAGTGCAAAGATACGTATTCCTCGGCGAGCTGCCGGAAAATTTACAGGACATCAAAGAACACAGAGGCTCTATGCTTATCTCAATGCTCCTGCTGACCTGCTTATGCGTTTTGATGGGCCTGTTGCTTCTGGTACCCGCCCTGAGGGAAAGCATCTTGGAACCTGCCGCGAAAGTACTGGTTGACGGCGTTTCTTACTCTGCCAATGTAATCGGGATGTAATGGGAAACTTAAAAGAAGGTACAATAATATGAGGCGTTTAGTTTATTTTCTTCTGGCATTCATAGTGTGGGTATTTCTGACCTGGCCTTTTGCCGAGGGCAGGATTGATATCCAGGTCATAATCGCAGGCCTGATAGCTTCCCTGATTGTGGCTATTTTGTTTCACGAGATACTGCCTCGGGAACACATCGTATTTATTTCACCAGTACGAATTTTTTGGACCGTCGTTTACATACCCGTATTTTTCTACTATGTGATAAAAGCCAATCTGGATGTTGTCTATCGCGCCCTTCATCCCAGAATGCCGATAAATCCCGGAATTGTGAAAATCAAAACCAATCTTAAAACAGAATCCGGCATTACGGCCCTGGCAAATTCGATTACTCTAACGCCGGGCACACTTACCGTTGATTTAACCGACGACGGTTTCTTATACGTGCACTGGATTAACGTAAAATCCGACGACGTCGAGGAGGCAACAGAACTTATTGCTCGACGCTTCGAGTGGTTCCTGCAGAAAATATTCGAATAGAAGAGGTAACCATGACGGCATTGTTTTTCGTATTTTATATCGGCTTGTTTATATGCTGCTTCCTGTGCCTGTATCGAATAGGCCGGGGCCCGAGTGCCCCCGACAGGACGGTAGCTATTGATATACTGGGTATTGTTATAGTCGGCTTTTGTGCTCTCATCGGGCTGGCTACCGGAAAGGATTTTTATCTCAACGTCGCTCTTGCCTGGGCGCTTTTGAGCTTTATTGGAACGATAGCACTGGCAAAATTTTTGGAAGGCAGAACTTTCGATGACTGATATTATAGGATACGCACTAATTATAATCGGGATATTGTTTGATATATTCGGCTGTATCGGGCTGGTCCGCTTTCCCGACGTCTACAATCGTCTGCAGGCCTCAACGAAGTGTGTCACACTCGGTACTATTCTGCTGTTAGTGGGTGTAGCCATAATTAGTGCAACAGGGGCGACAAGTGCCAAGGCGATAATCTGCGCCGTGTTCATATTGCTAACTTCACCAACGGCCGCTCATGCAATCGCCAAAGGGTCCTATGCTTCAGGTGTGCCCCTATGGGAAGACAGCGTTGTCGATAAATATGCAGAGCATAAAGAAGAGTAAATCGTGAATCGGAGAACGACTCACGAGACAGGAGTTTGAAATTGCGTTATCCAAAACTAAGAGAATTAAAAGAAGCCGTCATAGCGGTCTTTTCGCCGAGATTTACGACCCGGTTTCCCGCTGAGCCCTGTGTGGTCCCTGAAAAATACAGAGGCAAACCGGAATTCGACCTTGAAGCCTGTATCGGCTGCGGTGCATGTGTAAGTGTTTGCCCCTCCTCGGTATGCCTTACGCAGGAAGACGACGTCGATGCCGATCCGCCCGTCAGAAGAATCACTCTCAATTACTATACCTGCATCTTCTGCGGCAACTGCAGTGATAACTGCACAACGGAAAAAGGTATTAATCTCTCGAACGAATGGGACCTTGCCGGCCTGGACAGGGAGGCAATGACCGAAACCCACGAATTCGAGCTGCAGTTGTGTGAGAAATGTGGCGCAATAATAGGGACCAAAAAGCACCTCGTCTGGCTTTATGAAAAACTTGGTCCGCTGGCCTATACGAATCCTTCACTGCTGATTGCCAAAAGCGGAGAACTGCTTATGAAGCCCGAAAGTACTCAGGAAGGGACAGTTGAAGACTACCGGCCGAGCGATTTCATGCGGATTCTGTGCCCCAAGTGTAAATGTCAGTTGAATATTCGGCTGTAAAATTCCGTAGGGCACATTGTTTTGCGGAGATAGTGTGTATTCCACGCAGGAAGCACTATGCACGATGACACTGATATGGGCACTAACCAACTACTTTTCGAGAAATTAAATAAACTACGCAACTCTTCTACGGTTATTGTCGGTATCGGCAATACGCTGAAAGGTGACGATGGGGCAGGATCGCTGGTTTGTGAGCAGCTTAGAGGCAAAGTCTGTGCTGAGGTCATAGATGCCGGCACCGTACCGGAAAATTACATCCAGAAAATCATAAAAAAGGCCCCGCAGAACCTGCTTGTTATTGATGCTATTGACTTCGGAGCAACGGCCGGAACAATCAACTTATTCAAACCTGAGCAGTTAGACTCGTTTGTTCTCTCGACACATACACTATCGCCTCGCTTGTTCGTTGATTTGGTCTGCAAAGAAATCAGGGTTGATGTGTATTTCGTTGGGATTCAACCTGCACAAATACAACTGGGACGGCCGCTATCCGAACAGGTCGACGTAGCAATTCAATGGCTTGCAGACACGCTAATCCGGATTTTCCCCTTCAAAAAATAAATTGATGCCCTTTTTCTATTTTCTGCCCGCCCTTCTGTGCCTGAATCTATCACGCCCTTTTCTGCCCGGTTCAGTAAGCGTTTCCTTCCCATCTTCCTGTGATTGCTCGGGCTTACGCCATACACAGATATTAGATACTATTTCTTCGTCCATCGCGATGTTACTGCCTTCACACTCTATCACATAGGTTGGATATCTCTGATGTAAAGTAACAACCGCTCCCGGCCTTATACAAAGGCTGTCTATCTTATGAAGCTGCTGGTCGCTCTTGCAATTAATATAAGCAACGCGAGCGGACTGACCTATCGCCAATTCAACTAACGGTATAACGGAACTCTGCGCCGTTCTGGAAGAGCGCCTGCAGCATTGCCCTTCGGGTATGGGCATTCCGTGAGGACACGTTCTGGGATGGCCGAGTAAAATACAGATGCTGTCCACCAGTTCCGGAGTAACAGTATGCTCAAACTCACAGGCACCCGATTCATAATCCCCCCCAAGAACATCGTTAAGCAATCTTTCTGCGAGCCTGTGGGCACGGATTAGCTGCCTGGCATAATCTTCGCCTTTCTCTGTGAGGGTGATTTTTTTCGCTCCCTCCTTTAATTCCACCATATCCTCAAATACGAGTTCTTCAATCACATCTCGATCGTAATTGATATCCATGCTGCTTTTTAACGATTCTATTGAATCATCCTCTTTCTCTTTCATGTACCAAAGCTGCTCAAGATACTCATCCCTTTCTCTCTTTTTGCTCATAGGACCTATCTCCCAATAGTAAAAACCAGGATCCAGTTTAAAATGCCCGCCAGAAAAAATGCCGAAATATTTATGGCAAAAGCCATGGCCAGCCCGGTCTTTATGCCCAACTGCTTACACATTGCCACCACATTTGCAAAACAGGGAACAAACATAGTAGTGATAACCACAGTCACTATACACTGCACATAATTAAGCGCCCCCGCATCCACCATTTTCAACGTCAAGCCCGCCGCCGCTTCATGTCTGGCAATTGCAAGGATAAGTACATCCAGGATATCACGGGGCAACCCAAGCCAGTCTTCTACAATCGGCCTCATTAACATTTTTGTCAAGTCAAGGATGCCTGTCTTGTCAAGTAAAAAAAGGGCCGCTGCCGCAATGAGAAAAATAGGAATGGCTTCCTTCAGAAACCAATACAGCCTGTAGTAGGTTTTGGTGGCTATGGCTTTGGGACTCGGCACTCGAATGGCAGGCAGCTCTTGTATAAAGTCGCTTTTCTCTTCGTCCTTTATAATTTTATTAAGGACCAGCCCGGCACATAACTCAATAAGCACGAGAGATCCATACCCAATCATAAAGGCCTTAAAACCAATCCTTCCAAATATCGCCATATCAACTCCCATCTGGGCCGAGCACGGCAATGCAAATGCGATTAGATAAATGGCTATGAACTTCTCTTTTCTGGACTGCAATCCCCTTGTGGTAAGTGTTGCCATAGTCTTGCATCCAAAACCCAAAACGAGCGGCATGATGGATTTTCCGGTCAAACCAATCCTGGCAAAAATCCTTTTCGTTAGAACACAAAGATTCGGTATATAACCTATGTCTTCCAGAAAACCGAACATGAGAAAGAATACAGAAAGTATGGGAAGTATGGTCACTATAGCATTAAATAAACCCAGGGTTAAAATGCCGTAATCACCAACAAGAAATTCATTCCAGAAACCCGATGGCAAAAGCCTCGTGATATACCCCACAGTAGGATCAAGTAAAACAACGCTGAGTATTTTATCTAAAAAGCCGGCAACATGAGTAACAAGTAAAAAAGTCGTTACCAAAAAGAAGGCTAATATAGGAATTCCAAATACCGGATGACGGCTCAACCTGCCAAAGGCTTTGGAGAATTTCCCCGGTGCCATCTTTTGCTTTTTGGTTGCTTTTTCCGCCGTCTCGGCCACCCACTGACTGCGTTTTTTGTTTATAGCCAGGCCGAAATCTCCCCTGAATTTCCCCCTTAATCTACCAACCTCTTTCTGTAACCGGCTAATCATTTCCTGACCGTATTTCTCTCTCAAGTAATCAACCAAAAACGGATCGGCCAATAAAAGAAGAATCGCAACCTTGCGCTTAAAACTCATCTCCGCCGGAAGTTCTGATTCTATGGCCGATATACCGTCTTCTACAATTTCATCGTAATGCAAAGCTATCCTGCCCCGGCGAGCCCGGCTTATAACGCTTTTGAGCTCTTTTATGCCAAAGCCGTTTACCGCCACTGACTCTACGACAGGAACATCTAATATGCCGGATAATACGTTGGAATCAATCCATACTCCTGCCCTTGCGGTCTCGTCTACTGCATTGAGCGTTATTACCATAGGAAATCCCAATTCTAAGAGATCCGCCGTTAAGGTCAGTGATTGTTTGAGTTGGTTGGCATCAATGCACTGGATGATGATATCCGGGGCCTCTTTGAATATCATATCCCGTACTATAAGTTCCTCTTCGGAGTGAATATAAAGACAATGAAGACCGGGAGTATCGATTACCTCGTACTGTTCACCGTTAATCTCACATCCGGTTCTTTTCATCTCTACCGTCGTGAGTGGATAGTTGGCCACCAACGTATACTCGCCCGTCAGATTGTTGAATACCTGGCTCTTGCCGGTATTCGGCAGCCCGACAATAGCGATTTTCTTGACAGAACGCGAACTGCCTGAATCTGCTCTTTGGATCTTTTCCTTTTCGCTCACAAGGCTCACCGGAAACAGTTAATCACGATTTTCAAACCTATTTCATGAGATAAGACTATAGCTCAGAGGCGTTGTCAATAGTTTTTCATACATCGTACACTGGAAACCGCACACGCAACTGTGTGGATTTTAGACAAAATGGTATCGTGGCATGGGGCGTTTAGAATTAACCAAAATGGCACAAGCCGAATAAGGAACATCTCCAAGGAAGCTTAAGCTTACCTGATGTATCCCGCCGTTGCGTAGCCGTCAAGGCCAAAACCTAAAAGGTCAACCCTGCCGGGACTGGTTTCCCCGCAGGGTTGCATCGAAATATCACCTAAATAAAGGAGTCGGTTCACAATCTTAAAATGAAAATGTGCCCCCGTTACTATCTGATAAGGTTGGTCAATTCTTTAAGCATGTCATTGGCAATCTTGATGGTCCTTGCGTTGGCATGGTAACCGTTTTGAGCTTCAATCATAGAAACAAAGAGGCTTGCGACATCGGAATTGGATTTCTCCAATGATCCGCCATGAATCGTGCCCGCACCACCGAGCATACCCTGCGTAGCTACCGGGTCACCAGAGTTGGCCGATGGAATAAAGTAACCATTGCCGACACTTTCCAGAGCTGATGGATTTTTGAACAAAGCCAGTTGAATTGTGGCAAGATCCTTCTTGGCGCCATTGGTGAAGGAACCAATAACAAAGCCTTCATTGCTGACCGAGACGGAGCTAAGGTCACCTGTCGGATACCCGTTTTGTTCTTTTGCCACCGCCGTGGATTCCCTTGCGAACTGTGTCAGGCCGTTGTACTGGCCCTGGGTACCCATGTCTATCGTAATAACTTGTGGGTTTGAGGGATCGTGTGCAAATGACACTGTAAACTGGGCCGTATCACCGATGACGGAATTTAAACCGGCGAAAGAACCGTCAGAACCATTGAATTCTATACCCTCAATTCGCCGATTGTCAGAAGTCAGCTCAGTAACATTGCCGCTGACTGAAGTCAGTACCATATCCCAGAGATTGATGGTATCTGTTCTCACGAAAGCACCCGAAAGAGCGTGTGAGCCACCCTGAGTGTCATAAGTTACAATACTAAAATTTTTGACTTCCTCGCCACCGACAGTAGAAATTTCAAAGTATCCCGGCACTGTCAGAGAGTCGGTACCGTCAGCCGAACCCGTATATGAAAGCGATATATCCGTCTGGCTGTAACCGGAGGCGTTATCAGTTACTACTATTCGGCCGTTCGATATACTTGATGTCACATTGGCGGCACCAAGTTGTGCATCTATATACGTCAGCACATCGGCCAGGGTAGTGTTGACGTCCACATCCAAACCAACTGCATCGGTTACCGACGTACCGTCGGGTTGGACACCCGTGACGTAAAGCTTGCCATCTATGTCTGCAACGCCGAATGCCCCACTAAATTGATCAAGGTCACTTATTCTCGTGCCTGAGGTAGCGTTGCCGCCGCCGCTGGTATAAGTTGCGCTCGATCTCAGCAGGTTTGTTTGTGGTGTAGCAAGCGATGAATCGGCACTTAGGTTGCCTGATACCTTTATCTCTGAGGTCGCAGTTGCCGGTATTGCCAAATCGTAAGGAACCTTCGTGTTTGTGTCACCGGGCGTCTGAAAACCCTCACTTTCACCCACTGTGCCGATACGCTGAACGATATAACCGGTTGATGGGTCAACCAAATTCGAATCTGCGTCGACAGTAAATGCACCTGCACGCGTGTAAACGTTTCGTGAGCCGTCACTGAGCACAAAATATCCTTCTCCCTCTATCGCCAAATCCAGCGGACTATTAGTCCTTAGGAGGTTACCCTGGGACGTGTCCGGGCTTATACTACCTACCTGGACACCGCTGCCTATCTGTTGCGGATTACTGCCGCCGACCGTAGACGTCGGCGCCGACGCTCGTTTTAGAACCTGGGCTAACAGCTCTGAGAAAATAATTCTGCTGCTCTTATAACCTATAGTATTGACGTTGGCCAGGTTATTGCCCGCTACATCGAGCATTCTCTGGTGGGCTTGCAAACCCGTAACTCCTGCCATTAATGCGAAACTCATTTTTATTTCTCCTTATTTTTATTCATTACTCTGTTACAAAGGGCTATATATGCCGTCTTAGGGGAAGAGCAATTATTGTGCCACATAAAAATTTTTTTGGATCCCCTAAATGTAATCCCTTGCCAATACACCGGTTAGGGGGCTTTTTGAAAACCAAAAAAATTCCCAACTATCTACCCCTGCTGTTTCCGGCTCCCTCAGTAAGGACAAATCTTCCCACATGCCGGAAAAATCTGCCGATGTATTGAGTAATTCAGGCGCCGGATTGCTCTTCTGAAGAAATAAACAGGCAAGTGAATATAAAAACCGTCATTTTGGCCGTTTATTAAAAACCATTAAGTACTCGCCAAAATATGCCGAAAACAAAAGATAACGCCCAATGAATAGGAGATTTAAGAGGAATTTAAACAAATGCTGAATTTTGATCGCATAGAAAATAAGTATAAGCAGGATGAAAAGCCAAAGAATGAAATTAAAGTACAAGAACAAACAGTGAAGAAAAAAAACAAATCTGTACTGTATGCGGCGATATCAATCTTTGCTGTTGTGATTATAGGGAGTATTTTCTACTATTTCTGGCCCAGGATAAAAAGGCTTCCTGCAATGACCAAAGCCGCTGTTACTTTTAACAAAGATGTATCGCTAACAGGTATTTTCTATGCTAAAGATGACCCGGATCCTATAGCCATAGTCAACGGCGAAATGGTACACGAAGAAGATGTGATAGACGGTGTGAGAATCCTTAAGATACACAAAGACAAAGTTGAGTTTGAAAGGAACGGCCGGACCTGGAGTCAAAGTATGCCGACTTCACAGGAAAGTGCCGGTACAAATCTTCCGGTACTGCTTGAGCTTGGATCGCACAAGTGCCCGCCATGCAGGGAGATGGCGCCTATATTAAACGAATTGAGGGACCAGTACTCAGACAAATTTGAAATCAGGTATATTGACGTTTGGAAAGATAGAGCAACAGGTGTGAAGTACGGGATCAGAGCCATTCCGACACAGATCTTTTTCGACAGCAAGGGCAGGGAAGTGTTTCGCCATGTTGGTTACTATCCTAAGAAAGATATCCTGGAGACGTGGAAGAAGATCGGCATCAAACTTTGAAACGGAAAATATTACATCCCAATCTCCAATATAAATTCCTAAAAGTCATACAATAACGATATCCATTTCTTAAGTTATATAGCCACTACCAGCTTATGAGCAGGTATGTTCTGAAGATTGTATATTTTTTCTTGGGCCCTCTTCAAAAAATATCTACTGCCATTTTGCTTCTATATTGAATTCCATTTACTTTTTCACGAGAGTCTTCTATAATGAAATCGAATTACCGAATTAATATAACAAAGACATAGTGGAGCCGATTTTAGAAACTCCAGAGAATTTTTACCATTTTTCTGAAGATAGCGGGAGCTTTTTTGTGCACGGTTACGACCTGTAATGTGAATATCAACAAATGAGAATTAGACTGTCTACCGGCTATGACGTAAGAATTAAAAGATGGGTACAAAAATGAAAGTTATGAATAAAAGCCATTTACGGACCGTTTCGTTGACAATTTTTCTGGTTTTGATTTGCTCATCCTGGGCCATTTGCGATGAGCAGGAATCTTCCACCAATATAGATTCTTCGCGCAAATATTTCAAGATACAGGTAGTGGACAAACAAACCGGACGGGGAGTCCCTTTAGTTGAATTAAGAACCACCAACAATATAAGATACTTTACGGACAGTCATGGAATTGTCGCATTTAATGAGCCGGGCTTGATGGATATGGAAGTCTTCTTTTTTGTTGAAAGCCACGGTTATGAATTTCCCAAAGACGGGTTCGGCATGCAGGGTACAAGGCTGAAGACCGTGCCTAGTGAAAGTGCAATAATAAAAATCAACAGGATCAACATCGCCGAGCGACTCTACCGTGTTACCGGCCAGGGAATTTATCGTGACAGTATACTTACGGGACATCCGGTCCCATTACAAAACCCGGCCCTTAACGGCCAGGTTATTGGGCAGGATTCGGTATATACGTGCCTCTACCAGGACCGATTATTCTGGATGTGGGGCGATACGGGAAGGCCGTCGTATCCGCTGGGGAATTTTTCCATGTCCGGTGCTGTATCGGATCTGCCGGAGCAGGGAGGACTGGATCCTGCAATAGGTATTAACCTGAAATACTTCGTCGACGAAAACGGTTTCAGCAAAAAAATGTGTCCTCTGAAGGAACCGGGCCTGGTATGGGCCGACGGCTTGCTGACCGTCAAGGACAATGACGGCCGACAGCGAATGGTTGCAAAATTTGACCGTCTCAAAAATATGGGAGACATACGTGAGCGAGGCCTGTTAGTCTTCAACGATGCAACGCAGTTGTTCGAGCCGTTAGTGCGTCCGGGCGGCATAGATTTCCTTCCCTTTGTGGCCTCCGGGCACGCCTTCAGCGTAAATGTTCAGGGCAGGAAATTCCACTACTTTGCTTTGCCCTTTCCCCTAACAGTCCGCATGCGTGTCAGATCCGAATGGAATGACGTCATCGACCCGAACCATTACGAGGCATTGACCGCCCTTAAGCCGAAAAAGCCTGTTAAACACAGTGCTAAAAGGCTGAATCCGGACAAGTCAGAGCCCCCCTATCGCTGGCTTTCTTTTGCACAACTGACGGGTAACTACGCCTCTGAAAGGACCTCCGTCATTGAGGCCTTGAAAAAAGAGAGACAAAATGTTCATTTATACGATATAGAATCGGGCAAGAAGATTATTCCTCACGGCGGGCCGACAACGATGGATTGCTGTCTTTGTGCAGCAGTTCGGAGAAATCTCTTTTCTGGGCGAGGTTTGGTACGCCGAGGCCGACACTCCCGTTGGCCCATGGGCCTATACAAGGAAAATTGCAACACATAACAAATACTCCTTCTATAATCCAAAGCATCATCCATTCTTTGATCAAGAGGGAGGACGTGTTATATTTTTCGAGGGTACGTATTCGTTTACATTCTCAGGCAC